>Ga0065711_1000271_pt1 | contig 82978 bp, 47 predicted proteins | sample Hoacrofraction12_FD_59098 | JGI IMG/M metagenome (GOLD analysis project Ga0065711, IMG submission 59098) | Hoatzin crop microbial communities from Cojedes, Venezuela - Epithelial fraction 12 v2 (version 2) | ecosystem: Host-associated > Birds > Digestive system > Esophagus > Crop | place...
GCCTGGACAAGGTCCTGTGCGGCCTGCTGTAGGTGACCCTGCTTCGGCAGGGGGGTTGGACTAGATGACCCACAGAGGTCCCTTCCAACCCCTACTATTCTGTGATTCTGTGATTCTGTGAAAAGGCTCTAACGGACCCATGAGATTCTGCAGCTACCTCAGGGCCAGGTCTTTAATACCAGTTGACAAAGAAACAGAAAGTGAGCTCTGCAAACAAAATCAACAAAGTTGTTCGCATTTTTGAGTGTTCAAATAGAAGCAATGTCTCGTTCCTCAAAAAACATACCTCCATCTGGCTATCTCAATGTGTCAACAATTAGTAGAATTGTTCTGACTGGTCTTATGATCTGTTTTTATGTGTTTCTTTTTGTGACCATGCTCAATCAAATAACCAGTGCCCATACTTCAAGCTTGGGTGTGTTTTTTCATTTTGTTGTTCTATCTTGGTAGCTTTCAAAATTTCCACAGGTTTAGAAACACTGCAGAGAGAGAAACATTAGCTGTGATTGCCTATTTACATCTCCACTGCATTTTGGAAGTTGGGGCAGGTGTACAGCTTTAGGGTAGTGAGGGGGAAATTTTCATATGAGGTATCATTCTTCACCATCCATGCATATGTGTACACTGTGGGGGAATAAGAGCAAGAAACTGGGAGAAGGGAAAGTAATTCTTAATTATTTGGGGTTTTCTGGTTTGGCTTCTTCACTGAAAGTGAAATTTAGGGGAAGGAGGGGGATGAATACATTAAGGTGACTTTTCAGACTTCAGCATTTGGAATACAAGCTCTTTTTTGCCCAGTAAGGTTAACTGTTTCCAAGGAATAGCTTCTTGCAGCATACACATGTGTAGTGCATCTTGCCACTGAGGAAAAAATTGTCACTACTGTTAGGTTTAGGTATTTATTTACTTCTGTTGGTATTTTGTCATTTTAAGAACATGTGCCTTAGTTTCACCTTCAATTTTCCTCCTCGCTTAGCACTCATTGTACTGTCAACTGCTTATTTATGTACCTTATTTATGATGAACAGTTCTTGCAGTGAGGAACAGGAAGAGTCCCTATACAAATGAGATTGTGATTCCCTTGGATATGTTTTTCTTCATGACTTGTAGGTCATGCTGGTTTAGTTTCCTTTTCCATAAAGATATTTGTTTTGTGCTTCACATTACAGAGGTTCCAAGTGTGGGGTCTAACATCTCTATCTGTTTGCTTGGCTGCCTTCTGGACACAGAGCTACATCGTTCTCAGTTTGTTCACTGTGACCATCAGCAGCTAGAACACAGAAAACAGGCCCCAGATCACAGAGATCCTTCTTGGTGGTGATGTATGGAAAGCTCAAGCAGCAGCTTGATTCCTACAATTACGGTTTCATCCAGCTGAGTGAAAAAGGAGGAGAAGATGGTTTTGACTGGCCTGGCAGACAGCAAGCAGGGAAGGCCCTTTGCCCATGCAGTATGCGCCCCTGGCATTTTGCCCTGGTAGGTTTTACTATTTCCTTTTCAATGGAGGGATGCTATCAAGATTGCTGCTCACGACAGCTCTTCCTCATGTGTGCAGTTTCCTAGTTAGAGAAAGAAATGGAACTGCTTGAAGCAGTCTCTAGGCTGGTCTGCTCTAACACAGGAGTGGCTGGATTTATGCGCATCCTATCCTGGCAGGGGAGAAGTTTTGTATCACTGAAGTGCCTGTGACCAAAGGTAAAACAATTGCAGAACGTTCCAATTTAGCCTGAACAGCTCTTGCAAGCTATTTGCAAGTCAGTGATTAATTAATGCTCAGATTTTTTAATGGACCTGAACCAAAGACACAGCCAGTCAGCTCATATTGGCCTCCAAGGACAGGCATGCTTCTATTAACTATCTAGCTACATGCAGGCAGAAAGTCAAGCAAATAAAGAAAATACAGTGAGCCCAAAAACCGTGAACTGATAGGCCAAGTATTCAGGAAATCTGCCTTCAAAGATGTATTTCGTCAGACTTTTTTCATCCCACTGTGACATTATTGGGTTATGGGGTTTTTTATTTTGTTTTTAATAGAAACAGGATTAGGGAGGCTAGAATTGTTCAAAGCTTCTAGTGTTGGATTAAGAAGTGCAGACTGGACTCAGCCTCAAATTCAGGGAACCCACAGCCTTGAAGAGAGGCTACAAAGTAGATCACACCCAACATTCAGAAACTAGCCGTACTGGGTCCACGTAGAGACCAACACAAATGAGGATCTCCAGGTTCTATAAAAATATTAAGTTAGCCTAATGTTGTTTCTGTTGACAAATGAGAAAACTGAACAAACTCTGAATAGTTTCTATGTGTGTGCACTAGTGGCATGTAATTCTACCTGTCAGCTTCTTTCCTTTACAGCATTCGTGGCAAATAAGATCACAGTACTACCCCCTTTCATGCCATTACGTAAGTGCAATAGGTTTGTTGTTGGTTTGGCTTTTTCTTAAATCTCATGTTCCTCAGAGTTTACATGCTAACTCAATGTTCTATGCAAACCTTTATGTGAGCCTGTAGTAGATATATTTCTACATGGGCTAAGTTTATGCGATTTGTTCAGACTTGTGTGGCTAAAACCTACTTTGAAATTATTGCAATAAATGGATACCTTACATGCATGAAAATGGGTGACAGACTTTCAGTCTGATAAGTGTTTTTTGAATTCTGACATTGTTAGTGTGGACACTAAGTTTTTTCAATACCAAAAGTAAGAAAAATTAAAAAAAGAAAGGGAAGGTATCATTGCAAGTGGAAATCTGTTCCAGATTAGTTAGCATGAATGAATGTATTCTCCTAGATGAAATATCTCAAAGATTCAGAATTTAGAGGCTTACACCTGGTATGTTCTATAAAAACAAATTCGCCCCTGAGGCTGCGCTATTCAAATGAAATCCAGGAGTGAAGGGTCTTCCACTTGTCTGCGCAAGGGGTATATGTTTGGGCCATATATGATGGTCACAGTATCCTGTGGTGTGTTGAAATTCTGGCCTCTTCTAACACAGAGAGTTAATACGGTTGCATAAATGTCTCGGGCCTCAATTAGCATGGTATCAATAATGGTTACTGCTGGAGTGTCCCTTGTATTTTCACCCTGCAAACAAAGGACTGCATCAGGTGTGCCTTCCTGAACGCCGTGTTATACATTCCTTCGGAGGTATGCGTGTGCCTGGTAGGTCTGTGGCTAACTGATATGTACCTTGTGTACAAGAAACATTAGGGATATGTTCTGTAAGCCTGGCTCTGTAGAATACCCTATGATAACAGGTGCTGTAGATAACGGTGAACGGACTCTGTTTTGAAGGCATAAGAGGATTGCAGGCTTGTCGGTTAGTTGCCTGGAAGTGGACAGAGAAATGTTTAAAACCCTTCTCACAGGCACACACATTTGGTGGTAACTGATTAAAAAGGCAGTGCAGCAACAGTTGGCTCAGCACCAGGTGAAGAAGCTTTAAAATGAGCTGATATGCATCCGTTAAATACCATGTTTTACTAGGCGTTTACAGGGCTTATGACACAAGGCATGCAGACTGCTCTGTAACATTCACCACCAGCAGCTCAGCTGCTGAGCTGTCTAGATACACACCAGCCTCACAGCTGGGCAGGGAACAAAGGATAAAAGAGAAGGAGGGAGGATGAATGCCCAGCTGTAGGACTCCGAGTGCTGCTCTGACAGCACACCCAGAACTGCTTTCCACTACAGCTGCTGCTCAGCAGCCATCACAGCCTGACCTGAGAGTGGCCGGTAAAGGAGTCTCACATCAACAGCTTTAAAATCCATTGGGTTCATTTTTTAGAGTGTTTGAACTGGATCCCTGCTGCACAGCAGGCAGCCCATAAGAGAGCATAAAAGTTTATACTCTCCCAAAGACCAGCCATGAAGCAGGAAGATAGAAATGACGGAAATAAGGCAAGAATTGGTATGATTGTAGCCTGGTAGCTGTAGGGGCGAATAATCAACAAGGTGGGTGGGCACCACAATTGCCGGTGTGTCCATGGCTTCTTTGTATATTTTAATCTTAATTCTAAGCTTCCTCGAGGTGGGGAAGGCCCTCATCCAAAGGCGGGCCTTTAGTCATCTGTGTGTATGGCTTTACTGGTTGAAAGCACTTCTGAGTGGAACAGGAGACTGGAACCCTGGACTGAGGGTCTGGTGGAAGAGTTCTCCTTTGTATGGCTTTTCTAAGCACATCACTTCAGCTCTTTGATTTAATGTCCTCAATACAAAGAATGAATTTAATGAAACTTTTTTTGTAAAACAAACAAAACAACACAAAAATCTTGGAAGCCATGTATGAAGAACACAGAAGAAAGAGACATTACTAATGTTATCCCTAGGTAGGTCTTTTCACATTACAAACGGCTGAGAAATTATCTCGGTACTTTAAAACAGTGTAGTAGAACCAACTTGCAAAGATATCACTTGGTGTTTTCCATTTCACTGAATGTGTTGAATTGGAAGCTTTGCATCCCTTAAACAGGGCGTAGCTGCACTGCTGAACCCTCTCTCCTGTTTATGGACATAAAAAATGTACTTATGTGGCTACAGCCACAGAATGAAAGCTTGGATTGACTAGAGTCTCTTCAGGTGCCTAACAGGAACTCGCATCTTGGACTCTAGGCACAGTTGGGACCACTGGGTTCACTCTTATTCTTAACTTCAAGCAGAATATCAGCCTGCTGCTTGACTCGGGACTTGAGAATTCAGATCCCCTGGAGGAAACAGTCATTTGCTTCATCCAGATTCCTTTTAAAGAGTACTCGGATCATGGTAAATGCCTGTCCTGGGGAAAAGAAATCTCTATGCAAACTACAATTCCAGTAAAAGCATCTATAACTTTTAGAGCTTCATGGACCTGCCAGTCCTCTGGGGTGAATGTACTTAGTTATTTTGGGCTTTTTTAAATTTCCTTGTTTTGGTAACTGCCTGTCCTGATCCTCCTAGCTCTGCTAGTGATATCCTTAAGAGAAGATCCTCATGAGCCAGATTCTGGCCCTTGCAGTTTCATTCCCACTCAGTAAAGGCAACATTACTAGCAAAAGCCAATGAGGTATGAAAGGCTGGGCAGATAAAGCTGAGGGAGCTCTGCAGAGGTTGTAGAGTGTAGCTTATGTTTGAATATGAGTTAGAGCTTGTTGCCAAGATGATTTCAAAGTAAATCAGGCACATATTCAGGCAGAGAACTGCAGAGGCCTACATCTTCATCCTTCTTCTGCTAAACTCCTAGAAACTGGCTCCTTTCTGTGTTGCAGAAAGTGGCATTAATCCTAATCCTGCAGATTTTCCTAAGGGTGACCTCCTTGCACTTCATCTCTCCAGTATCTGGTTATTTCTCAGCACCATGTTCCAGGCTGTCTTTGAGGAAAGAAAACAAAATCCTCTTTCAACTCTCCAGTCTGTGTGAAAGTGTCAAGCTTTACAGCCACAATTTCAAATGCTTTTAATATTACTGGAAGCATAGAGTTAAATTATAGAGTTGTAAAGTTACTTTATAGTGATAATGCTGTCAAGCATCAATATCTCTGCCCCAGGGCACCGTGGAAACTCAGTTAATGATATAAGAAGCTGATATTTTTCAGGGTTGCAGCTGTTGGCTCATACCCAGAAGGAATCTGTGTGTTTGTTCATATTGGGTATATACAGGGGGACTTGCTCAAAGAAAATTAAGAAACAGTGAAAGTCTGTTTCATAATGTGCAGTGGAATGAAAATGCAAAGCAGTGTATGGTGTTGCAGTATGCTCATTTCCCTCACAGAGTTCAATACAGTGGACAGTGCTGTAGAAAAATACTTATTTTACTGTAAGAGAGGGTGTTTGTGTGGGAAAGTGTACATTTGTATGTAGATTTGTTTATACAGTTGCCTGTAACACTGACTGCATCAATCTATGCAGACACCGTCTGGGAGTATCAGTAAAGAAATGGAAATTAAGGGAAGTGACTACAGTCAGCTTAGGAATATCTATAATTTTTGTAATGGATTTCTTAGCATCTGTATCCAAAAGTGCTTTGATAGCGTCAGATGAAAGATGCTACAAAAGTGCAAAGTGTTATTATAAAGGTGGGGGTTTTTCTTTTAAAGAATTTTTTTTTTTCTTCTGAAATGTAGAATATCAGTCTTGGAAGGCATCTTCAAAGTATTTCCTGGGGATTTAACTATATGATTTCCAGACCAAGCACAAGTGATGCTTTCACTGAATGGTTGGAAGGTGAAGTTTTTACATGAGTGATTGCAGAATTTTGGCTAATATAAAGAAGGGAGAAAGCTCCCTCCAGGCACTGCTATTCCTCTTGGAAGTGGCTTTCAAGGTTTTGAACACCTCTCTCATGAACTGGCTTTTCTATAAACTCGTATTTTTCCTTCGTCTTATAAGCAACTTAGACAAAACTAAGCATATAGAACTGATAGTGAGGCTCTTGGGTGCACAGAACACCACACAAATGCTATTAGACCCATAGTTAAAATAATTCTTTGGTAAATGTTAAATTCCTATTAGTAACACTTGCTAAACTTAAGTGCAAAGGAAAGGGCAAGGCTAATCTGAAAGGCAACAGAGAGCAGAGCTTAAAAGATATTAACAATTTGTTGGAAATGTCTGACAGGAGTGGTTAATACGACTAAAGAGTAATGTCTGTGGGTTGAAGATTTAGGTTGGGAGCTGGCTGTAGCCAGTGCTGTGCTTTGGAGCTTTCCCAAATGTCAGTGGGAATGAAGAGAAAAAAGGCATTCAGAATGAGTTGTTTTTCAAAAAGCAATGAACAGAAAAATTGCAGTGTCTCTGTGATCGGTCTCTGCTTTTCTGCCAGCCTGTAGTGGTGTTTCTGTGTCTCCATGTTTTTCATCTTTTTCCTCTTCTCTGCATCTCTTTGCTTCTGGCTGAGTCTTCTCCCCTGTGCCTGCCTGTCTTGTGTCTGTATCCTCACCACCTTGTTTGCAGTTTTAGGTCGTTACCCTTACCCCATGCCATTCTGCCATCTCATCTGATTTTTTGCATGTGGTGTTTCATTAATCAGACACACCCAGTCTCTGCTTTTTGTTCACTTTGTGCGGTCTCTCACCTAAACTATTCCTTTTTCCTTGTATATTTTGCCATCTAAAGGCTCACCAGGGCTTATTGGTGGTTAAAGGGAAATCTAGGATGGAAGCAGAAGTTATTTTTTAACTAGTACTCCTTTAGTCCCAATACCAACACCCTGAAATTGAATCAGAGATGGTTTTCAGGAAACTCAGCAAAGAAATGAGTGTCTTTCTGTCTGTGTGCTTGTCTTTCTCAGCTGCTTGACCAATTGCAACTGAATTTGACAGTGATGAAGATCTCAGAGATACTACTTTCCTATGAGTTTCATGAAAAATAGCTGGATGAATGAGTAGAGACCAAAATTAATCTCTCCAGTAGGGACAGCTGCATCTCTATTGTTAGAAACCAGAGGAGGACCGTAGGCATGAAAGTCACAGGAAACAGATCCCATAACTCCTCACCTTCTGGACACATCACTGGTGAGTAGAGACTTCACTTCACTTTCCTTTTCTATACAAACTTTTACCCCTACCATCTCTGCAAATCTTAACAAAGCATATCTCACGGCATCCTGAAAAGCAGACTGCATCTTCTCCATCAAGCCACTTTTGAAAGAGGCCAGAAACCTGGCAGGTAGAGTTCACAGGTGAAGAGACTACGCATTCAAGCCAAGGCCAATACATGCCCACCCAAGCCAGCAGCGTTCCTCGTCAGCTAGAGGTGAAACTTTGTCTAGGGTTCAGATCAACAAAGTCAGAACATGTCTCAGGCAGAAATTAAAGATAATCTGCAGTTTTGATCTAGTGTTCAGACACATTTGTGTTTTGTTAAGAGCAGGATGGGTATGATTCTCTCACGTCTCATCTCTTAATTGAAGAACAGCCAAATCAGCACAGATCAAAACCAGTCCTCTGCAGCGTCTTGTCTCTGATAGAGGCCAAAAGCAGATGCCTGAGAAGACTATTAGAATAGAATAAGCATGTAACAGTACTTCCCCTGAATATTCCTTCAGCTTTCAGCAATTAGCGGTTTGGGGATCCCGGAGCCAGAGATGTTGATTATGTGTGTAGCAACACTCAATGGATTTGTCTCCCATGAACCTGTATACATTTTTAGCTTCCACAGCATTCCTTGCTAGGGATTTCCACAGCTTAATAATATCTTGTTTGTTTTAAGCCTGCCACCTGCAAGCTTTATTTTGTGATTCCTAATTGTTACAATGCAAGCAGCATTGATCCCCATCGCCATTGCATGCATACCAGCCACCTTTTTTTCACATTTGAAGTCTCCTAGCCTACCTAGTTATTGGCTGTCTGAGTATTTATCCTATACACTACAAGCAGAAAAATATTACCAGATCAGAATCACTCCTCCCTTTCTAGAGTTGGTGCATCATCTTACACTTTCTTTCTAGGTATACGCAACTATATGGGTTGCTAAGCAATGGAGAACCAACTCCAGGGACTCTTAATGGCAGAGTGTGTATTTGCTGTGCATTATGATTTTTACTTGTGCTCAGGATAAATCCTGACCTGGTCACATAAGCAGCAGGTATAAGCCCCAAAATGAGATACAGCTTTCAGTTTCAGAGTACACACTGTAATCATCATGTGTTTGGTTCCTCATGCACTTTACAGTCTGTGTGTGTTCTGCTGTACTCTTCTTTTTCCCAAAACTTAGGAGGGATTCAAAGCTTGCTAAATTAACTGAATGTCTGTTCAGCATAGGCTGGAGTTTGGTCATCTGGCTAAAACAGGCTAGTAACCAACTCCAGCTGGAAGAATACACAGCTTTTGAAAACTGCCACATCCCAAAAACCTTGCTTTCTCTTCATGATTGGTGTGCATCACTCTTCCTCAGCAAACCAACTTCTGGATAACAGCATCCCACAGTCAGGTTGCAGTCACGAATCTGTCAGGCCAGTGATTTCTTTTTCTAAAACTAAGCAATCCTTATTAAACCAGGAATTGTCATCTGCTGCCACAAAAGACCCAATGGTGGGTGATGATCTATTCATCTTTTCTTCATCGGCCGGTCCCTCAAGAAATACAGTACGGAGGTTAACTACTCAAGACCTCTCATGTAGCAAAGAGGGATCTGCAGGGCAGTGGAGTGTCATGTGTAGAAAAAGCATACATTGGACTGGTTTCTGCAGACATTTGGCTTGGAGCAGTGTTGGAGGACATGTGCAAAGTGAAATCTCTTTCCACCATATCAATACATGGCAAATTTCCAGATTCCTTTCAATAAATCCTTAAACAGGCTGTTGAAGTGGAACATAGCTGGTTTAATCAAGGTAGGAAACTAAAATGGCTCAGAAGAGCCAGTTGTCTTCCCGGTGACTTTCTAGAGGAGAGGCAGCGGGACTGCTAAGACTCCTATGTGGTCCAGCCAGGACTGCACGTTTCTGCCAGCCCAAGGGGAGAGAGTCTACAGTACTTCGGTCCCATTATTCCTGTTTTCAAGCCTTTTCATCTTGGAGTTTCCGTGGATTTCTTCAAGGTCTGGCAGAAAGCTGGTTCTGTTGGCAGAATACAGCTTCAGGCTCCTTGTCTCTTGCTGTATAGCAGTAATACCTCCTCTTGAGAAGATGCCTATGACTGCCTGTTTGCAGTTTCACAATTTCATATTCTTTCTGTGATACTGTGAACATCTGAGACTGGGCTATTTCTGGGCCAACAGGGTTATCATCCTAGTGTCCCTTCTTCCTTACTTAATGATTCCTCTTTGCACCGCATCCCTCACGTGTCACCAAGTAGAATTTGTTGCATTGACTTTCCTTCCAAAGCCTGCCCAGAAGGACAGCTTTCCTTCAGCCAGGACACAGAAAAGGCCTGTGTCTCCAGAACCATCAATATTTTTCTTGAGATGATAAATGAACTGCCAATAAACTGAGGCAGCTGCCAGATCCATCTGAGAAACAGACCTTCAGACCCAATTTATCCTCGCTTGGTTTATTTATGTGTCTGGAAACTTTTGAGATGCAAACAGAGGACTAACCGCTCGGAGGCAGCCACTGAGAATGAGATGGTATAGACAGATGAAGTGGGAGTTTACAGACTGGTTCAGATACATTAGCTATTACTCTGTGCTAGCCCATCTCAAACAAGAAAATGGCTTGAGATTCATCATAGAGAACACCATGGAAAAGAAACAAAACTCTCAAAGCAAGACCTAAATCCTCATACTTGCTATATCATTTAGTTCGTTTTTCTTCATATCTTCTGGTCTTCCTTGCCTATAATTCAGGTTGTTGTATAATCTCTGAAATTCGTATTTTCAGGATTTTTCTAAGGAGATGAGGCCTGGCTGATCATGTTGTGACTGGAGAGATGGGACCAGTGTATGCACTTCAAGTTGCATCAGAGGAGGTTTAGATTGGATATTAGGAAAAAATTCTTTATTGAAAGAGTGGTCAGACATTGGAACAGGCTGCCTAGGGAGGTGGTTGAGTCACCATCCCTGGAAGTGTTCAAAAAACGTGTAGATGTGACACTTTGGGATATGGTTTAGTAGGCCTGGAGTTGTTGGGTGGATGGTTGGACTTGATGATGGTCTTTTCCAGCCTTAATGATGCTATGATTCAACAAGTAAGGTTTGTAGAGAGCCCAATCTGGTTTGAAACCAATTGATACAGTTGGACAAAGCAGGCAGTCTTTGTGTTAGGGTCCTTTTGCTGGCAGCAGTGTGTATGAGTGTGTGTCACATATATTCACCCCAAAGCTTCTGAGCCTCTTTTTTTGGTTCCAACCAGAGTTCTCAGAGTTAGGGCAAGTTTTATGAAAACAAGCAGCTGAGCCAAGGAAAGAGACTTGCCTAATGCCTCTGATAGGGGAAAGGCTGGAGTGAGTTTAAATGTTACTACACACCAGAGGGGCTGTACGGGGGAGCCGCTGTAAGATGCTCCAGCACAGGGAGAATGTCAGCTGGCACACAATCCATATTGCTGGGGAAACCAGGGGTAGGGACCGGGTCTCAGTAGCTGCGCTGTCAGCGGGACAATTACTTTCTATCTCAAAATAGGCCTGGCCTGACGCAGAGCCCGTGTGAGCCGGGCACAAACTCCAGCTCTTGGCTTGAGCGAGTCCCAGGCAGCAAACCCAGTGAGGATGAGCCCTCTGCGTCGGCTCTTCGGAGGAGAGTGGCAGTCCAGCAGCCTGGTGCCCCTCCGCACCCCCCCGTAGCCATTTCCCAGCCTCAGGCTGAGCCCAGCGAAGCGACCCTCGCCCGCCCTCCTCTCCCTTCCCCTCCCCTCCCCTCCCCTCCCGCCTGCCGGGCTCCGCGCCGGGCAGCGCAGCTCCCGTTGCCTGTAGTTAAAGTGCCCTCTCCTGGCACGAAACGCTCCAGTCCTCAAGGGCAGCCGGTTGAAGAGAAGCGGATGTTTTTTTTCTGATGGTTGCTGAAATCAAGAACAAAGCATGTTTTCTCTTCCTTCGCTTCCTCTCTGTGTCCCGGCCCGACTTGGCGGGCGACAGCGGCCGGAGAAGAAGGAGCCTCCCCATTCCATCAGCCTGTCTAGGGCAAAGTTTTGCTGTGCTATGATGAGATTTCGTTTGCATCTGAGGTCATTAAATAAAGACTTTTTTTTCTCTTTTTTTTTTTTTCCCCTGCCTTATCTTTAGCTGGTGTAAAACCGTAGCTATCTTGATTTTCACTAGCTGAGAATTTGGTGGCCTTTTCCTGCTTATGTTTTCTGCTCTCCCTTGTATAAATTGTCTCTTGGCTATTCTTGACCTGTTGATGTCAATAGTTTTCACTGTGAATCCCAACGGGATCCAGATTTGACCTCTATTGATTACCAGGGAATGCTCGGTGATGAAATGTGGGGAGAGGGGAACGTGCAGTCGCTGTCAGAGAAGCTCCCGTACTAAGCACTTGGTTGGAAAAGTAAAGTTTTGATACACTTGTTAATGTGAATTCAAGGTTACTGGTATGCAGCACAGCAACTGCATCTGTCTGCAGGGGGATTTAAAATCAGCCTTTAACAAGAAAAAGGAGTTTCCTGCACTGTACTATCACATCAGTTACCATCAGTGGCCTTTGCATGTGCATTGGATTTTTCTCTATATTTAAGGAGCATTTCAAGCCATAATTGATTATAGCTGAATTTGTGTTACAAGTAGGGAACAGCAGGTCAGGACATTTACGCTATGAGACGAGACTGAGCCCGATTCCCATTTACATCCTTTATAGCAGAAGGGTACTGTTTTTTCCCCTGGTAACAAGCAGTGCCTTAGCTATTGAGTACAAGGCAGTATTAATAATTCTGTACGTATTGTAGGCTCTCTGAATGCAAATCGCTCGCACACAAGCTGGATTGAAATAAAGCAGTTTAGAAAGCACACGTACAATTTGTACTGCCCTCCACTGGGTTTGTGAGGAGTAAAAGGAGCTGGAGTCAGGAATGCCAGGTTTTGCAGAGTGCTGAGCTGGAAGCGAAAATCCAGCTTCTCCCTTCAAGGTGAAAAGGACATAGGAGATTCTGGTGGTTTGGGTCTGCCTGAGGATCTTCCTGCAGTAGTCCCTGCTCTGTTATCTGCACTTTAAAACCGTCCTATGCTGACATTGTGTTTTCCTGGTCACTTCACTATTAGTTAAATAAGGTCTCAGGACTGAAGCTCAGGAAATATGGCTTCTAAACATGCAATTTTATTTAAACTCTGTGCCTGTGTTTCATCTTGCATTCCTTCTCAGTCCTGGGTGCTTATACAGTATTTAGGCAGAGACAGTCTGTGGCTGATGAGAAGAGCAGCACCCTCGCAGTGTTACCCCACCAAACCCAGGAGCAGAGGGACAGGTAAGATCACTTGCCAAGAACTGAGATGAGACATGCTGAGAGTTTCCAAGCCGATACAAGTAGAGATATTAAAGTAGTTAATGTGAACAGGCATCGTTGAAGATAACAGACAATACTCAAAATTTACCTTATGACTGTCAAAGTGATTATTCCAAATACAATATAAGGATAAAGTGAATGTAGTCATCTTCTAACAGTTCACTTTAAGGCTGCTGCTCTGTGTAGGGAAATATGTATGTGTGAGTGTGTGCATACATTAGATATGCATATACACCAGAATTTTTTCTTTTTTTCTTAAGTACATTCTCAAGATTCATGAAGGAAATGAATTATGACAGAGAGAGAAACTCGCAGGCCTCTCTTTGTGTGGGGGAGCTCCAAGCCACCACTGCAGTGAACAAAGGTGCCCCTCTATCAGTCCTCTGCAGACAGCCCTGGAACTGGAGCAGCCCGGAGTAATGGTGCTGAGAAGTTGGTACGATAACAAGGCAAAGCAAAGTATAGCCTAACAGGATGACAGCGCAAGGCAGCAAAAATAGGTGGCTTTTGTATGACTATAATAGCACCACCTGCTTTCAGAACGTTAGTCATCCCATAAATGTGTCCATTCCAGCGAATATCCTTGAGGGAGCTGACACAGAAATCCATAGAAACGAGGCACTGAATCTGAGCAGAGAAAAGGGAGAAGAGCGAGGACTCGCCAGGCTGAAAGGAGCCTGCTGGCGTGGGGAAGAGGAGCAGCCTGGAAATGTGTGCGTGCGTCTCTGGGTGTGTATGGGGTAGCAGAGAAGTACGTACGCTTCTTGAAGGGAAGAATTTGTTTCCTCATCATCAAACCTCAGCCCCTGCTGCTTTCTTTGATTTTTCTCTAGCAGGGCCAATCTAGGCACTCTGTGATGATAAATAACCCAGTATTACAAGGTGACATGCACAGTGACATGATAATGTGGAGAGAAAGAGAAGAACCCAAAGGGACAGGGTTTCTGTGCAATTTATTGATTTCCCAAGCGTGCTCTGCAGTGCAGGCAGTTTGGGAACCCTGTCCTGCTGGCTCCTGCTGGGGGGACCACGGGGAACCTGACAAACCTCAAGCCTTGCTAGCATGAACCGTCGCCGCAAAAAGCTGTGGTTTTTCTGGTGAGCTTTGTCTGCAGTGACCTTGGTAGGATGTTTCTGTCCTGTTTTGACTAAGGACATTTTGTGACCTTGCGTCCGATCTGTAGTTAAGAGGTAGCTCTGCAGGTCAGGATACCTGGGTTCAGCTGCGAGCTCCGTCGCCGATTCCTTGCCTGGCCTCGGGTGAGTCACATAATCTTTCCTCCCTGCATTTCCCCATTAGCAGGCCTTCAGCTTTGCGATGATAATGGGTTTTTGAACATCGCATTTGTGTGCAATTTCCTGGATTTTGTCAAAGCAAACTGAGAGCAGAAGTGTTGTTGTGCTGACACACGCAGTACATCAGCAGGGCCAAGAATTCAGCTTCACCAGGCAGGATGCTGCTGGCTAACAGAATAGCAAGTTGTCTTTCTCTGTTGGACCAACATAAGGAGAGAAAAAAGGTGCATTTTGCCAGAGGGTTTCCTGGCCATTTACTGACGACTAGGGTTGTTAAGATGTGGTGCTCTGAATTCTGCTTGTGGCTCTGTAAAGAGTTTGCAGATTCAGTGCCTGTCCTTTCCTCTCCCAGCCTTTTCTTGGATGAAAACACAGGACAGGAGGAATAGCACTGTCTAGACGATGACACAGGGCTAGGACACAGTCTAGTGAGATAAAAGGAGAATGGAACAGGCATACAGAGCAAAGTGATTTGCCTAAATCTGCACAACCACATCTCCTGACTCCTTCACTCTGCCTCCTGTGGCTTCTCCTTAGGAGATGAAGTTGATTGATTGAAATTGCCCTTTTTACTGATTACCATTTTAATAATCTAACCAGTAATGTCAGAAATCCAGCATGAGGGGTGTTTTTTTCGGTGCAATCTGTTTGTTACTTGCATCTCTCTCAGGTGGGCACCAAAATCAGACTAGTTGTGTTCTCTTTTATTTTACATTTGAGTTTGTGTTCTCGTTGTCCAGGTATAGCATAGTGTTACTGCTGCAGCTGCATTCTCACATGACAGGTGAATATTCTTATTACAAAGAAGTGAAAATTAAAAACAAAAACACTGCCCCTCCAAATAAATCAACCTGCAACAATAAATCTTGATCTCCTAGGTCTTGGGAAAATGTCTGTGTATCCATGCATGCTTCATCTCCTTGGCATTTATCATCTTGTGTAAAATTCCTGTTTTCTGAGTGTGGGATGGAAACTACTACTGTCTTCTGCTTTGACATTTCTGTCTCCTTACAGCCCCCTTTGCCTGTTTTAGTGGCTTCTTGTGCCACATATGACTGGTCTTCAGTGCTGATAGGGAGTCTTTGCCGTGGAGTCTTACATGCACTTAACTGACCACCCAGTTCCTTTCAGGTTTTAAATAGGTGAATAATAACCAGCTTCATGCCCCGGGGATTTGATTTTGATGGGTTTTCCCACACGCTGTCAGCCTGCAAATAAATAATACCTGCACGAAAAAGGGACTAAAATCACATTGGCTTTTTTCGCTGAGAGCCAAACAGACCAGTGGCTGGAATGCAAGCAGAAAGGATATTCCTATTCCCCACTCATTTGGCTGACAGCATAATCACTCAGAGTAATAAATCTTCATTGGAAACTTAGATGAAAATGGAAGAGGAACGAGAGTGCTTTCAGAGAAGCCGGGAGGGGGATTGTGTCTCTGTAGAAGCCCAGCTTCAGAGGGACAGCGAAAGGGCTACAAAAGCCCCCTTGCCATTGGGTCCAAAATGGCCCTTCATAGCCGTGAGTGCCTGCCAGCTCGCCTGCCTCGGCCCTGGCTGTCCCCCTGGCCCTGGCCTGTGCCCTCGGTCCCCCGCAGCACCGGGCTGTGAGGAGCAGGGGTGTGCAGGGGGCTGAAGAGGGGCCAGGAATAAATGGTACAGATCTAGAGCAGCTGGCTACCTGCTGTGCTAGCTCTTTAACCCTTCAGGAGCTAGAGCTTTTCCACAGCGTCAAGAGCAAACAAGGGCAAAAAAAAGCAACCACAGAGCTGAAACATTTTATTTCCCCTACTGGGCCTGCCAATTAACCCTGTCAGGAGCTAGAAAACCACACTGGGCGCATCAACAGAAAATGAGCTGAGGAGGGAGAGTGTTTGAGGAAGGCAGTGCAGAGATCTAATCAGCTCCCCATCTCCCTGGAAGAGCTGAGCTGTGGCACAGGGACAGCAGGAGCGAGTTTGTAAACACCTCCACGCTTCAGAAACCGCTTGCAGGACAAACAGAGACGCCGAAGACCAGCTCCTGGTGGCAGTCTGTCTCCAAGCTATCCGGCTCCTGTGTGTCCATCCCTTTGCAAGTGTCACTTTTCCTGCCCACCCCCTGGTTGCTATATTATCTGTGTTGGCTTTGCAGTGTGTTTGGGGGAGTTTGAAGACGGGTGGAGGGAAGACAGAGGCAGCAAAGGCTTCCCCTCTCTGAGGGCTGAGACTCCCCATCTGGGACTCCTCCTGCTGTCGATCTGCTTCAGTGCTTGGGTCTGCATGTCTTCCCTGCAGCGTTAGGCAAGCTGATTGCCTCTTCCTTTGCTCCAGGTAATGGAAAGTTTGAGCTGGACCAAAAATAAGGGTAACTGGATGAGCTGGATGAAGCACAGGTCACCCAGGAGGTACTTTGTTTGTTCCCCTTTGACAAGCACACCAGATGATGTGTAGGGAGCGGGGTCAAGTCGAGAGTCAGTGGGCAGAGTGGGGCATTGGGCTTCGTGTCACCCAAAGGGAGGACTGGTCTATTCACTGTGAGGACGATGACGAACTGACTCTGCACTGGGGCTGTTGGGCACCTTGGGTGCAGGTTTGTAAGCTGGCTGATTTTCTGCAGCATCAGCCTGCTGTGTTTCTATCAAGATCATCCAAGTGACACCAAAGATGAAATCTGTCCCACAGTCGCCTCTGTAGCCTTTGGATCAACAAAGCACATGGAGCCAAAGCAGAGCGGCAGGCACAGTGTTTAATTAGCATTGCTTTTATTCCTTTCTGTAGAAAGCAATCCTTCTTCCCACTTGTAACTTTCTTTGGGTATAAAAATCAGGCGTTGCCCCATCTGCTGCGGGACCTTCTGACTGACAGAATGGTCCCACGTGCAGTTGCGGGTGAGCCCAGAGCAGCCCTGCAAGCCTGCTTGCTGCCCCGGCCTCTCTCCGCACCACCGATACTTCACTGCTCCCTAATCCTCTCACTGCTAATTGCTTTTCTAGTGCCTCTTGGATGCTGGTGAGCTGCGAGTGGATGACACGCAGCGCTTTCCCAGCCTCGGCAGAAAAAGGTGGGATGGCTTTGGCTGTGAAGAATAGCACAAATGGAAAAAGCGAGGCTGTTTTGGAGTTGAGTGATACAGAGTTAATATTCTGACTCTCAGGCCATGAAATCAATCTTCCAGGTGAATTTGTGGTCTCTCAAATTCATTTTGGGCACGACACGCACCTCAAATGGAACTGGCTGCAGCTCCTGACATCAGTAAATGCTTTCTTCCCTTCAAAAGAACACAGCTTGGATTTCATCTTGTTTTTACACCTTCACTTCTCCTTGTAAGTCTCATTGTCACCACCGGGTCTGGTGTCATCCAGCTGCGGCAGTGAGACCAACACTCTGTGCTGCAAAAATTCCCGGAGCACAACACTAGGCAGCTGCCAAAGCTTTCTGCTGGCACCTGCTCAAGGCAAGAGAGAGAGAGAAATATCACTTTGTCTGCCTCCTTTCATTGCTGCCCACCAGGAAACCAGCACAGACAGCACTTTGCTCCTCCGCCCGAGAGACGTGCAGGTTAGATGAGGGAGGCAGGACACCTTGAGCCTTTTTGGCCTCTTCAACAACTCATGTCCTCTTTGTCCCATTCCACTTTATTCCAGTCGGATTCCTGCTGCCCCATACCACCGCTCTCTAGAAGGCTGGCAGGGAATAGCACGTTGCTGTGCTTTTCTTCCGCTGTTTCCCACCTGCCAAAGTGCTTCCTTTAAATGGCGTGAGTCTAATTATTTTGGGCACGAGAGCTGGTGATGGCTGCATTTGGGTGAACAACGAATGGATACTTTCATCAAGGCAGCTCTGAGGAAGATCAGAAATTTCTGACAGTTGTGGGAACAATTGTCCTCTCACTGACTTTCTCCACCCAGCTTAATTCCCTTCTGACTCATGGGTGGCTGCTGTCTCCTTGTCTTTCCATCTAAATTGAGGTGGTAATAAACGTACTACATCTCTTCTTTGTGGAAGAAATTCTGCCAGTTGAGAATGTCAGCTCGTGCCTCTCACTTTTCCAGCTAGCTCGGCCCTGAGCAGCGGAGCAGCCGGTTTGAATGACAAAAGGAGGCATCCTAAGTTCAGATATTACAAGGTGTGCATGTGGGAGAAAGAGTGAATTTAGTGCTTGTAACAGCTCTGCAACGAACAGTACAAAACTGGCCGCAGGTACAGAAAAGGTGCAGTGGGAGTGTTCTGCGGATCCTTGCCTATCTGGAGCCTTTCTCTGAAGCTGCCAGCAAGGGCATGGGCACGTTTTCACGTGTCTAACACTGATTTGGTGGGTGCTGTGCTGGCTTGGGGACCTGACATGGGCACACAGTGTGTGCATAGTTCCCTGTCAGCAAGGTCATCCTATCCGCAGTCCTCTTCCAAGCAGCAGGAGCAGGATTGTACCCAGACTGCAGAGCTGGCCCTGATGATTTCCCCTTTGCCCTTGCAGCAGCAAACTCCCAGGGTGACCTGAGAAAGTCATCAAGGCCCATATGCTTATCGGTGAGCCGTGTAGCTTCTTGTCCACTGTCTTCCCTGAAACCTGCTGTGTGTCTCGTCTCTTCATTCCCTCCCTCCTCGCTCCATGTTTTCCCCCAGTCTGCAGGCTAAAGCACATTTCCAAGATCTGCCTGTACCATCTCCTCTCTTTTGAATGTTGTCAAGCTCTTGACATCCTTGATATCTGGCAGCAAGGAGTTCCACAGGTCACCAGTGTATATGGGGAGTTCGGTGTCCTGAGCAAGCCCGCCATACAAGGTCACAACCTGCCTGGTCTGACCTCTCTATAGCAATGCTGTACAATTTGGCAAAGCTTCTGCTTGACTAAACAGATATAAAACTGAATTAAACTGGGAGATGTATAACTACATCACCCCAGAATGTCTTTAAAATGCCTAGATATAGCATGAAGAAATATTTTGTTATATTTATTTTGGATTGTATTAGGGAAAAGATCTTTCCCTCCTAGTGAAAGTGGTAGAAACAGTATAGAAATGGGAAATGAACGTTCTTATCCAGTGTAGAGAATGTAGCCACACCAGGCAGCTGGTGTGCAGCAGAAAATTCATGCAACGTAACTACCCAAACTTGTTTCTGTGTCCCACTAGGATGAAATGCACAAAAACATAATAAAAGGAATCATGATTTAACAGTTAAGAGTGAATCAGGTGAAAGAATCTTTCTTCCTGGTGCTGTTTGCAGCATAAGGCAGAATACATGGAGGTTAATTATATTTCAAAATCAGTGTTCTTCAGAGATGGACCAGTTCATTAGGAGGGGCTGGAATTGTTAAAGACAGATTTTCTTTCAAAACAGTACATACAAGGCTCAAGACTTGACTGGTCTGACCTCAGCCAACACTATGCACTTTGATAAAGCTTTTAGTAGCAATAAAGTTTTATTGAATAGCACTAAAGATGGAGCAAACTGGGAGACATGAGGCAGAGGAAACTCTGAAGTATTCACTCAGTTTTTGCAATCAGGGCATCAAGAACTTCCTGATCCAGAAGATGCATCTTTAATAGCCTCTGATCTATTTGTGATTCCCAATTTAGTGTCTAAATATTAGTTACAGCACTGACTCAAAGATTAGGAACCTGTAAAGAATAGAACAATGTAAGAAGCTTAAAAAGAAGTCAAAGACAACAATTTTTTTTCCTGAGCTTGCTCTGTAAGAGAGGGGCAAAAAATTAATTTATGAACAATAAAAGGAACACTATTTCTTGACCAGTCATGTCTTGACTTCATATGGAAGACTTTGTAAGACAAACACCCATGATTTGGAGGGCAGATCCACTGTGATTCCTCCAATCCTGCACTGTCAATGCAGCATTGCTACCCCTCTCCTGATTCACAATGCCACTGGACGGGTGGAACTGATGTGTTCCTGGTACTGTGATCTCTGCCCAGACACACTTACGTCCTAGCAAAGGGCAAGCACTCCCCAGTGTTGAACTACAGCTTTGCGGGAGGATTTTCCAGGCTCTGTGTGCCCTGCAGTAGAGGAATGTGCACCCCCGTGTGACACTGGATCAAGAGAAGGTTGAGTGATTTGCAAAATGCAAAGCATCAGTTTTTTGAGTTTACATTTGGAAATGACTGGGATTCACTTTAGACAAGATAGTGTGTAGAGGTGGACTCTATGATAAACTTGTTTATGTTACTCTAAGAATGGTAAAGTAAATTAGGATGGTAAAATATGTTGGTTATAAAGTACAATGCCTATCATTCATCCTTTTTTCCGGTCTGGGTTTGCTTTGTGATTTGGTTTGTGTTGCTTGTTGCTTTGTGATAGAATTGTATTAGGGAAAAGATCTTTCCATGCCTCTCTGGATGTCTAGCAGGCTGCGAGGCATGCTTGTGTGCAAATCGTCTTAACTGCTTTGTAAACTTTGGGGAGCAGAAACCTCCAACAGCGGAAGGGGAGACTGGCATCATTCTGCAGGTTCTGTGCTCCAGAGGTATTTAGCTTAGGGTAAGAAATATAACGCCTTCTTGGATGTTATGCTAAAGGAGATGACACTCATAAAAAGGTTCAGAATGGAGTTCAGCTACACAATAATAACACTTTGACAATGTTGCAAGCATTTAACTTAGAGTAGCTAATATAATATTCTAACACATAGTGGGTGATTGAAAGACTACTCCAAAAAAGGGCAGGTAAAGTGTTCTCACTATGTAGATTGTGTTCTGTGTATTTTTGCCCTGATGCAACGTGCACTGAAGTCAGGAGCAAAATTCCTACGAACAGAACACTGAAAGATCAAACCTTTGTGAAGATTAGATCCCAAATCTATACTGACTAAATCTGCTTTTTATTGTCCCTGAAAGTTGTATAACCTCAGGGAAGAACATAGGAGTAGCTCTGAATTCCTCTTTTTGTCCATTTTATGATTGCTAGCTCTGAACTGAGGGGAAAAAAAATGAAACATGTTTCCTTGACTACAGTACTTGTGATGTCATCTGTGTTGTATTTTTTATTCCGGCCCTTTTAGGTTCCCTTCTGAAGTCGTCCTCATCTGGTCTCCCTTTACAGTAGTCCTATAGGTTTTCCCGCTGCTCATTTCACTATTACAGCTTGTATCGCTTTGTTGTATCTAGGGCAGTCACTTCTCACACCCTGTGTAGTATATTTGTCAGAGCATTGTCCAGTCTGGTTTTAATGTCTGAACTGAACAATAGTATTCCAAAGGGTTACCTTCTATCGCTTTTTATTAAGACGGAGGACAGTCTGGGAAGTTTGCTATTTAAAAGAAGTTGATTCTTCATCCATTTCAGTTTTAGGCTTGATATCTCTAGCCTGCCCTATGCTGTAGTGTGATCAGTTGGCTGTGCTGGAATGGGCAGTGTTAGAACCTGTGCAATAGTTCTTCTGCAAAGTTGTCCTCTCACTCCCTCATCTACTAACAGCTTCCAAGTCCTGATTGTTTGGAAGAAGATATTCTTGCACACATTTGGGTGTCAGGTGTTGGAATCAATCTTGAGGCAATGGCCAAGTTTCCCTAAAAACACTTTCTCTCAAAGGGTTCGCTTTCATTTTGGAGCTCGTCATTTTTGTACTTTAGCACTGCTAGTGTAACAGATGACTGAAATTTCTTAGCAATCTAGCAAGCAGTCCTTAACAGAAGTAACCCTATCCCCTTTCCATCTGGCTCACGCACAGGTTACTGCATTCACCAATGCAGTAGGCTTTGCAGAGTATTAGCTATGCAGTTTTTTGCCAGCTAAAGACTTTGCTGTAAAGATGTAGTAATAGATGCAGGTCCATTTTGCCACTTTTGGAGGGTTGTCTTTAAGCAACCTGAATGTGGCTGCTTTTTTTTTGTTCACCGTCATTCGTTTCTTAGCTTAAAAAATAAATTACATGTCTATGCCACCTGGCCTTTGTGAGAGAAGGCTGCTTCCTGCTGTAGCCATTTTAGCCTCCCTTTGCTGAAGTCCAAGGTAATTCCCATTTTGTCCTGAGATCTTGCAGATAAATTGTATTGCTTTTGCATTTGTCAACATTAAGAGTTATTTGCTACACCTTGTCCACACTACCTAGCAAAGCTAAAGACTCTGTAGAATTTCTTTCCTTGCTTTTTTTTTTTCCTCTCCATGTCCACTTCCCCAATTTTGTGTTGTCAGCAGGCTTAACCAGTTTGTAGTCAGCTTCTCTAAGCCATTTATATAAATTAGGCTTAGTGGGGGTTCCAAGGATCGTGTGGTGACGAACATTACTTTGCATTTGTTGACTTTAATTTTCTTTTGCCGTATGTTGACCCAGTTCTAGAGTAGATCTAAATTGTTGGATATTTCTTGGCTGCTTTTCTCACGTCCATTATATGGCCCCACTAGCAACTTCAGGAACTCTGAAAACGACCTCGCTTGAAGTCATTTACACAACCTAATACCAGAGCTGGAAGGGGCATATTCACTGACCTAATTCAGCAGGTCTCACCATTTAGGTCTCTTAATTAACAATGACTCTGCTTTGCTGTTCTGTAGCCTGATCACTCTCTGTTCTCATTTGCTACGCTAACTCCTTGCAAAATTTCTGCTGAATTTGCAGCTTTCTGTGTTGTATTTAGCCAAGCTGCCTAAATGAGCCACAATAAATCGTATGATATATACCTTACCTTTTGATTTACTCCCCTCTCTTTCCAAGCCAAGGAATCTTTTAAAAGTTTTTGTCATTACTTCTCAACCTTAAAAAATTAAAGCACTTGGATGGAGATTAGAAGCCTGCACTTATCTTCAAGCTACTTACAGTGACTTGGTAGTAGCAAGAAATACTTAACGCCATGCTTTCTAGTATCCTGTGTGCAGATCCATCTCTCAAAGGACAAGTCCTCTGTGGTGGCAGCAGCCCATGCCACTCATAGTCACCGGGCCCTCTGGAAGCATCTGTAGGCTGGGAAGAACTCACAGTCCCTGCTTTCACCTCATCTGGTCCCTGAATGGGTTCAAAAAGCTACAGGGATCTTGTCACAAACTGACCTCTGCCTTTCACATCCCTGCCCAGAAGGAGAAAGATGATCATTAAAACGATTTCTTTTAGGGCTCATTTACCCTGTTGTGTGCAACACGTGCTGTGGTGCTTACGACTGCTCCAAGGCTGTATCTAGCAGATCTCCCAGGAGAGAGAACGTCATGGATGTGCCCCTAGGTCTGCTGTAAATTTGACTGAGTTGATCACATCTCTTTTTTTTTACTGCTTGTCTGGGACTTTTAATGATTTATCTTAATATGAATGGACTGGTGCCATGCTCTCAGCTTCAGGGCCTGTACTCACTATCTGTTTGGAGCAGCTGCATTTATTTGCTTCTGGGTTTAGGGGAGAGAAAACCCCTCTTGCAGCTCTCCATGGGATTTAATAGTTCCGTGTAAATTGTATCTAAGGGCACTGTTTGGCCCAGTGATTTTAAGGACACTAAGCTGAAATTAGACTTGCATGATATTTTTAGAAAGGCATGTAGATACTACAGCACCCTTCCATCCTGCCTCCCTGTTCTAGCTGTTGAGCAGGCAGGAGTCTGGAGCAAGGACAATTCCTGCTTTTAGAGAGAGACACCATTTTCTATCCTGTGGATGCCACAGCTTTCGCCTATTGTTTGCCACCCTGCCGTATCTCCAGTAAGGACTTCTAATCTGCAGACAACTCAGGTAAAGCAAAGTAACAGAGCTGTGGCACTTGTTTTGCTGCAGTGTCAGAATAAGCACTGTGGGATTACGACTTTGTCCATCAGCACCTGAAAACAAGAATCCTATCCTTATTCTTCTAGGCAAAATAGTTCACACGGGTTCCATGTCTAGTCCAAGGCACCTCCAGATAGGAAAGGCAGACTGCCTGCCCTCCTCCTATGCACCCTGAAACTGGGTTTCCAATGAGACAATCAGGTTGTTTCATTTCTCCAGGGAAAGGACAGCCAGGGCTGTATTTCAATACACCGGGAGCCTCTTGAAAAGGTGAGGCCCTTTCTGTTAGTGCTGTAATGGAAGCGAAGCCTAAAGAGAAGAAATGTGACCGTTTCAGGGGCACAAAGTCATCGCATTTCTGCTGTTACATTCTGGGAACAAAAATAGCAGGAACAGGTCCCAGCTGCTGGCCACAGTGTGTTTGAAAAGGTTATCAAGACATTATAGCATGTAAACATCAGAGCTATTAGCTCTGAGCTGTGAAAAGTTTCTAACCTTCACCGCGAAAACCTTAAATTATTTTTGAAGTGTTAATGAAAGTCAGCTCTCCAAAGATGGATGTGGAGCATGGAATTGCATTAGACAAATGGCAGTAACATTTTAATAGTTATTGCTTTGAAAGCCCCCCTCTGAAAGGATTCAAGAGGGTTGGAGACCAGGCACTTTCATGAGCCTCTTTTAAGAGGGGTAAAAATGCATGCTTTATATTGAGCTATTTACAAAAGCACACAGACATTGTGGTTTTGTTTAGTGTGTGTTTGGGACCCTGTTCTTACCTCCTTCAAGCTCTTAGAAGTGTTGAAGTGGCTCAAGGATGTTTAGCATGATTTTAAAGCTAGCATTACCCACTCAGCTCAGGAGTGGACCAAGGGAGCCTGAGTCTGGCCCTGCAGGTATTGATGTGTAGGCAGCCCTCTTATGGAGCTGCCTCTGGGGTAGGGGCCTCTCCGGGCGACAGCCACAGGCAGAGCCAGGGAGCCTTCCAAGCTGGTTGCTACACTCCCACCCCATCCACTGAGGTCAAAGTTTCCTCTTCTGTCTTTATTTTCTGCATACGTGCCACTGCGCAGATAGGAAAGACATATATTAGTGCATGATACTTACCTATATATATGCATATGTCTTTTGTGGAATTGTATATAATGCCATTACTTAATTGCTAATTAACTCTAATAGGTACTCTAGAGAGAAAGGCCACACAGGGTGTGCCCTTAATCCTCAAGTGCCTCTCTTAGCTGCCCCCTTTCCACTGCACATGCAGCCAGACTTTAACACTGCTACATCACCCTCAGTTTGCCTCAAACAGCACAAAACGCTGCCTAAATCACAGGCATTCGGCAGGCAATGCTTTGGTTGGGAGAGATGGGCCTCTGAAAACTAAGGTGTCTTGACCTGTTATGATGGTTCTCTCCTATCCTCAGTCATATCTTGACTGTGCGCATATATTTTTATGATTTAGTTTATATTGGGAAAGATGAGTCTTGCTGAGGCCTTTTGATCCCACGAGGAACGTTTACAAATGCGTCATTTGGGACACAGGGACTGAGTGAGTACATAATTCTCTGCAAGACTGGAGCTAGGGAGAGCACAGCTTTGCTGTGTTGTGCCCTGGAGTACCTGCTAAAGAAAATCAGGAAAAGAAGTAAACATACAGACTGTGGCTGTATCTGAACACTGCGTTATCTATGAGCAGAGACAGAATTTAGCCGAGTCCCCTGCACTGAGCAGCACCAAGGCTTGGTGAGGTTCTCGTCTCATCCTTTGGATTCCTTCTCTGAGATCCTTTTAGTTCTTTTGCTTCCCTTACACATTTTTGCAGGTAGAGCCAATTTTGTATCAAAGACTTCTCTTTCTTTCAGTCACTTTTTATTGTTGGGTCAGACGTTTCCCCTCTCCTCCTCTTTTTGCAACAAAGGGGAAAAACAACGCTTTCACCAGCTCCACAACCGTTTCATGCATAATAACGTTTTAGGCTTTTATTACTCTGTTGAGACAAAGCAGGCTCTGATGAATTTCAATTCAGCACAGCATCGACCACGCTACAGTATCTGGTCATACAAAGGAAAAAACCTCTCTCCAATTCTGGAATAGGTTGAAAGACCAGAAACTGTGGTTATAATAGCAGAGTCAATAAAGCTTAAAGCTCTGTCTGGCTTCCTCACTACGGAAGGTGAAACAAAATCTTCCTACCCCCCACAAATCAATTTTAAAGCTATTCCATGGTGATAACGTTCATCAGCATTTTCATTGCATACAATGTGGACTCATTTTTGTGCTAAGGGTCTTCAGTTAAAGGGACCCTGGCAGCCCAGGCAGGTTTTATAAATGAGTTAATGTCTGGCACTGAATCTTCTCCTAATTCTTGCCTCAATGTTTTTGAACTTATACAATTATGTTTTCCTCTTCTTTTTTTTTTAAATTCTCTCTTCTGTTTCCCTGTGCATGCAAGAAAAGCTCAATGTACAAGGGAATGCATCAGTGAATCTGGAATCTAGCATTGCCAGGTGTATTTGGGAGTCTTAAATTTTTCTGAGTCTATTTTTAGGTCTGCATACAGTTGCACTATTAAGCTTTTCTCTCCAACTGTGAAGCCTACAATTGCATTTTTAAATGAATGCTGGGGAAACCTCAAATAATCCTATGGCTCCCACAGCCTAGACTTTTGCAGAAAATACTGTAGAACTGAAAAAAACTGCAATTCTTTGTACGCCTAGCTGCGTAGCCTGGGAGAAAGGGGAGCTGGGTGAAGGTGGCAGCTCTCTTTTTGATTGTGTGCTCTGGTTGAGAGTGGCCGAACTTCCAAGTCAAACGGGTGAGGTCCCAGCCACAGAAGTCTCCTTGCAGACACTGTCACCATGCAGCTTCCACACCTCTGGTTGTCAGGTCACATGCATGGAGGGGCCACATGGTCCTCTTGCAAAGCCACAGTAGTTCAGGCTCAGGAGATGAGGCAGAGGGATGGGAAGGGACATTGATGACTTTAGGTACCTTAACTCATATTTTCCATTTACCACTTAAGCAAAAAAAAACAGTTAATTTGGTCCTCACTCTAAGTACTCGCCTGTTTGTAAGTGCAGGAGGAGATACTTTGCTGATGCACTATATGGTGTCGTTCCTTATTTAGTACGAGGACAAGGCAATCAACCAGGTAGAGCTGTCTTGGACTTCAGGCTTCTCCTTCTGCAGCGTTTATCCAGCTCCACCCTGGATTTGTCCAACCTTTGCAGTATTCAGTTCAGTGATGAAAATTTTTTCATCCTTGCTGATCCCTCATGTACTCACATTGCCCCAGTGCATTTTCCTTCTCTGTGGAAAGCCCTGGACCAGTTTGCCAATGTACCACTGTAAAGTCAAATATTGCACAGGATAGAGCCTGCTTTGATCAGCCAGGCATTAAACTTACATCCAGGTTAAGCAAAACCCCGCCTTGTATTATTCTTCTTGGAATCTGAAGTTAAGGTAACATCCTTCAAAATAAAGTGGCATGGAAAACCTTTGTAAAAGTGACTCAGGCAGCCAGCAGCAGGAGCTTTGAATTTGAATTGCCTGGAAAGACTCCTACAGCTACTTGGAGGATCACATAAGCTTCCAAGGAGAAAGATTTTGGGGAAATTCAATGGAGGCTTCACATTTTTTGGACAGCAGCTGAATAGAAACCGTATGCTTAAGACACTTCATATACTCACTTTGAGCCTTCTTCTTGTGAAATGTAACCACAGTTAGCGTGGGATGAGTTCTCCTCCTCACCAATAGTTATGTAAAGAATTTTTTGCCCCTTGATCCTCTCATGAGAGTTGACTAGTGTATTTCAGGAAATGTCATTGCACACTTCTGAGATGGGGGATGATGCTTATTACTGTACTTAAAATAGGTGAGCTGAGGCAAAAGACGGGTGAAGGTTTTTAGAGGCATTTAAAATGCAGAAAAGTTTCTCTCAAGACTTTGTAAAACACATAGGGTTTGAGCCCTTTTTCATTCCAGTAATGTCCTAGGAATTCTGACTATATCTTAACTGCTTATGGGGATTTTAGCTGTTTGCACATCTGGCCTGAAGGAAACCCTGACAAAATATTTTAGGTTCAAAAAACTCATGTGGGTATTCCAGGTATCTGGGTAACGTAACTATTGCTTTCAAGAACTGTATAGACATTAATGGCCTTTTCCATATTTATTCTGTGCCATGCAAAGGGAAGGCAACAGGACAGGAGGTTAGCTGTCCCTCCTCATCTTCCTTTCAGTTAAGGCCTTTGCCTATGTGGCAGCAGGAAGATTTGAGGCCCTGAGACCCTGAATGCCCTCAGTTGCAAGGAAAAGTTGTTTTTCACAGGGCAAGTACTTGATTCAGAGCCTCATGAAGGCACCTTTTCAGTTCAAATTGAGCTTAGAGTGCTTCAGCTGATGAGAATTTGGCCCCACCGTGTCTTATTCCAGTGTATTATTTCATGGTTACTGTTTGGAGTGGGGAGAGAAAGAGATTTTAAGAAATTAAATTAAAAGAATAATAAAATTACATAGAAGTCGCCTGAGGGGTTTAAATATCCTGCTCTTGGCAATATAGTTTCATTTTCTGTATTATCCTTGCTTTACAGCTTTTGCAAGGGGTAAAATCTATACCTCGGGGTAAATTTTCCACCCCACTTGTATCCAAACCTCTTGACTCTATTGACATTCATGTCTTCAATTCAAGCCTAAATTACAGTGGCATAAACCTCCATTTAGTGATGGAGAAGCTAAAAAGGCTTGGAGATTTGGTTTAGCTTAGCTAAAACATATCAGACCTTTGCCCAACCAATTCGTTTTGGAGCTCCTCGGGAGAACATGGTTTCTTAAGGAATGTTTGTGTCACTGTTTTTATAAATTTCAGAAATGTCTTAAATCCCCCCTACACCCCTTTTTAGGGTTTTCTTTTTCTTTTTTCAGTTTTGTCCTTGGCAAGTGCCTTACTTTTCTTCCTTTGTTTTCTGACATCACTGCAGATGCACAAAGTCACTTTGCTAAATATGAAACACAACTGAATGTTTTCAGGCTTGGTAATTCTTGACGAAAAAAAAATGAGGGAAGAATGAGAAGGAAGGAGCTGTTCTGATGATTAAGCCAAAGCAACCCTAGCAAAGGATGCTCTGCTCCTGAATGTGAAGTGCCTGTTATTAACAGAGCCTGGCTCCCTAACCCAGGCAACCCAGCACTACAATATTCAGGGAGGAGGGAAGATGGTTTGTGGATTTGAACTGGTTTAGTGAACCAGTTTAGTGAACTCCCAAAATAGTTGGTTCACTCCTCCTGGTTGTTTTGTTGGAGTCAGGCATGTCTGTGTAGACTTGTCTCAGCCTGAAGAATTGATGCTGTTCAAAGGCATAGCTGGTCTTTCAGCCTGAAGTGTTGCCACGTATCTGCTTATGAGTGAAATTTGTTCTGAAACACTGGAGAACCCAATGAAACAGTGCTGCTGAAACACTCAGAGGGCTGGGAAGTGGCCTGAAGACAAATGTGGCTTAGTAGAGTCACACTGTGATTGTGTCGTAATGACATGACTAGCAATATCGTTTGGTCTCAGCCTTGACCTGGCGGCTTGCGATTTTGTACAGTGTTATTCATACTACCTGCCTACCTTCCCTCCCTGTTTCTGCCTCCATGCTGCAGTCTCCAGCTCTTTGGAGGAACAGCCTGTGCTCAGCAGCCTTCCACCATGTTCCCTGATCCCCATCTCCTTCCTTTGGATCACCAGGTAAAACCAGCAGGTATTAGGATCATTAAGGTATTAATATTTAACAGTATTAGATCTGGAATCAAAACCACCACTGGGCTGTAGGTTTTTTCATCTGTGTGCAATAAATCATCGTCAACCTCTTTATTTTATTTGTGTTTCCATAGTGAGATGGGAGCATCATGAAAACAAATTCAAAAGCTTTGGTCTGTTTTTGTTTCATATGCTGGGGACTTGCTTGCGAATAGCAGAGTGTCAATGCAGTGGGGGATCCCCAATGCAATCAGAAAGCCTCACTGAGTCCAGGAGGGGGTGTGTTTACAAGCCACCATAATCCAGAGGAAGCCTGGAGTGTTCCAGATATTATAGCGGCACTTGATGTGTCTGCGTCTGCTGCTCTCCATGGATAAAAAGTACGGCAGAGCAGAAATTGCTCTGGAAAGTAATTATTAAATGGTTTCCGCTGATCCATCTGAATAGCACTGCTTACTCTAAGCCAGTCATGGTGGCAGGACTAACTCAGGGACTTCCTCTGCCAGTGGTTCACTCTTCCGTCAAGCAGTTAAGACAGTCACTGGAAATACGGTGTCCTGCCCGCCCCTTGCATGGCTGCCTTTGGATCTTCTGGCTGGATGTGTCTGTCAGTGCACAAAGCTGTCTGCTTTACTGTCCAGCAGTGTAAGAAGACATCCTCCTTGAATCCAATCCCTTGTTGTTGCAGACAACCCGGGTATTTTGGGGGCCCTTTCTCTAACCTGGGTTGCCTCACCCTGCTCAGAACTGTGTATTTTCATGCTGTCCATCCAGCATGGCTATGTGGGCCAATCCAGGGTGTTTCACCTCTTCTTCCCAGGAGATACGCTTCTCATACACAGTTGCATATGGGAAGTATTTCATCACTCAATGAATAACCACATCGCCTGTTTGAAATTTCAAAAGTGTCCTGGAAGTTCAAAAGACTGTGTACCTTGCCTCCTCTTGGGTGATGGCAACTGTGATCTTTGTTTTATTTGGAACAGTTTTTCTGGCTGGCAGGGTGCAAGCACTAAACTGTCTGTCTAGCCATCACTCCGAGCCTGGTTAAATTAATATTAGCTCTGAGAAATAGGTAATTATTTTCCCTGTTTATTTGGTTGCACCTATAATTATTGCTTTACCTAGTGGGAGCCATAAGCTGTTGTAATTATGCTTCGTTAAAATGCTGATTAATAATGGCTTGCTTCTGAATGGTGTGCTGTGGGACCTACTTTTCCCTGGCTAGGCTTATTAATTGTAATGTAGATCTATGTACCTATCTATTAACTCTGAGCTAATATACATAGAAATGATGCTAAGATCATATTTCAGCAGCTGACTTAGACTCACTAACACTATGAAGTCCAGACCTCAAGGTATTTTTTCTCGTCAAAGAGTCTTTCTTGCTATGAATCTGTTTCCAAACACATCTAGAAAGGACAAGGTGAAAAAAAACATAGTAAATGCGCCCTACATAAAGAGTACTTGTGAGCTCCGATACAGCAGCCTTTATGTTCATTAATTTTAGACTGCTTTAGGAAGGAAGGCAAATATTCTTTCCATTTTGTACATCGGGAACATGAGGTTTGGAAAACAATTCGCTGGACTAGAAGATATGTAGAGTATATTTGTTTGTTTATGAGCACGGGCTTTCTCATGGTTTAGTTAGCCAAACAGCAAGAGTGCACCGTACTGCTTGATCTTCAGTCAGGCTGCGAAGCAGGATTTCTACTAAAACCTAACTTCACCAGCTACCTGCTAACTTTTATAGTGTTATTTTGAGATAATTGCTCCTACCTTTTCATTCTCTTCTGTCCATGAGCTCCGTTATCAAGCTGGAGCAGGAGGTGAAAAATGTCAAACCATCTTGATCAAAGTACTACTTTCTCCTTTGAGGCTGAACCAGAAGGTGCTTTGAATTGTTTGATAGCAATTGTTCCTAATACAACAGCGGAACAACAGTTGAAGTGCCACATAATTTGAATACTTAATGCTCAGAAGTTGAGTTGTTTTCCCAAAGTTTTTTCAGTGTTTGCCTCCCATTTATCACCGGTATGCTTATGTGCTGCAGAGAGTGTCCTGCCTTTAGTGTTGGCTTAGATGAATGGTACCGAGATTTAGGATATGTTTGAGGTGGGAGTTAAGGATCAGTGTTCCTAGCGTTATTGAGTGATTTGGTGGCTCTGGGACTTTTAAAAAAATTGTATAAATGTTTCTATGACATCACCCTCTTTAACAAGGATACCTGACTTTGAGGTTTGAATCCTGCAAGACTGGTGAACTTTTTGACTTGTGTGAAACAGAAATTAATACAGATTCCTTCTTTCTCTTTTTTAACAACCATTCTGTTGTGAAAATAACACAGGCAGACTTTGATTTGAGAATTCCTTAGTCCTGAAACAGTGCAGGAATTCATAGACAAGGTTCCCAACGGGGCCATTTCTGATAATCTGCATTAATCAAGCATACTGTTCAGAGACATTTTTTGCTTTGTCTAGGCTTTCTAAAGGTCTTCTTTCTCCTATTTTTTCTTGAGTGAATGGCAACAGCTCAACCAAACCAGTACAGAGCCCAGTCACAACAAAGCGCCCTTTAATAATTATCCATTCTTTAGACTTTGTATCAAAATCTGCAGCATATGAGGATCTCCGTCTGTATAGGATAAACGAAGTGGTTGATACCAATGAGTGTGCTAAGGATGATTGAGTGGGCAACAGCAGCCAGCGCTTAATACAAGTGAGGCAAAGATTCAGTCTATAAGTCCATGAGATTGAGTCTATACGTCTTCATTAGTGCTTTATGTCTTAAAACATGGTAATGGTTTCAGAGAGAACACTGTATTTATACATTAACTTTTTCACCTCTCAATACCTTTTTCATACCTACTTTGCCTGGACCAAACCCAATACTGGGATCATTTATCGGGCTCTTGTAGAGAGTGGTCCCAACTTTTGTATGTTCCCTGTTCTTGACTCAGTCAGATTTGGCCACACACTTAACTCATTACAGAGCCTGTTCTGCTCCTGGGTTGTCTTGTTCAATGCAAACTTACTAAGCGCAGTTGTGTGGCAGGTCCAATACTGGAGCTAGAAATTAGGACTGGGGCAGCCAAAGGTTCTCTCCTATGATGAAGAATCTGTCTTCTGACTGCTTGATCTTGTGTTGGTTCAAGTCCATTTTCTTTCAGGATTTCTCACTCTTTTTTCTAGACATGAAGAAAGGATACTATGGGTAGGACCAACTACTTTGTAGTGAGTGTTTCACCCCCAGCCACTTCTAAGCATAGGCTCCATTTTGTGACTAGACTAAAAGCATCCAGAAATGTGAAGCCCTCGGCTACCTCTGCTGTAGAAATGCTGATGGCTTGGAAGATGGATATGTACCCAACAGGAAATGGAGAAGAAAAGCCCTATTGTGAGGAGATATAGGTCAGTGTGTGCATACGCTGGAAGGAAAAAAGCATTGCTGTTACCTAGTTGGATCACTATAGTTCTTCCAGGTGCAGGCTATACTAAACAGCTCAGCTCTGTGTAGAGTTTGCTTAAAGCAAATATGTGATTTACCACCATTATTCTGAAATATCTTCTTTGTCATAATCCCATCAATTTGTCATGCTCCTAGAATATGATTTGATCCCAGAGCTCAGATGGTCCTTTGATATTTTTTAAATGCGCCAACTTTATTGTATGTCTGTGCATCCCTTTGGAGTGCAGTCTGGAACTACTTAGCACTGCTTCAAAGTCAGAGAAACTGAGGCACAAGTGACTTGCAATATCATGTTATAGGCCAGAGCAAGGATTAGGTGCAAGGCATCCCAGCCTGTTGATGCTGGGGAAAGTATAGTGTGAAATTCAAGCCTTTTAATCTGAAATAAAGATAAATTCATCAGAAAGCCAAAAGACTGCAACATTTTTGAGAAGGGCCTGGCAGTGGAGTATGGAAGAAGGTAAAAATTTAAAAGCTTTGTTCAGAAACTAGGTTTGAGCTGGGCTAGAGCTTATAAAGAAACATGGCAAATTAAGAGGAAGTTTGTATCTGAACTTGGACCTTCCTTGTTTTCAAATGGACTTTACCTTTAAAATGGAGCTGATGCAAGATCTGAACAAGCAGAGATGTTTGTTGTTGCAGATAGGCCTTCAAATCTTCATTTGGTGACTTGAATTCTGTAGCCAAGACAAGACCAGTGATCCCAACAGCAGTGCTGAGTGCTCCTCCATTGCCATCCCACTGGAAAAACTGGGCTTTCAGAAATGGGAGTGATGTTGTAAGATATGTTGTGATCTTTGGGATTCCCAGGAACTTTGGGGTTCAAATACCTGGATAATGTGCAATTGACTGTGATGAGGATGTAACAGTATCTGTCTGCTAAGAATCTTGCCTTTTTTGTGTTTCCTGCGTAAAGGAAAGGCTGGCAAGAAAGGGATCTCTTCACTCAAACATATTACCTCCCTCCCTTTCTAAGAAAATGTTCATGTCAGCCAACATATCTGATTGCAGGCCAGCTGATATCACTTGTGTGGCTGGCTTTACTGTCCTATTAATCTCTTAAAAACTAGCAGAAACCCTTCAGCCTGCTGGCTCAGTTTTGGGAAGGACAGAGTGTTATTCACAATCATTTCCAGCTATGGTATAGATTATTTGGAAAAATTGATACTGCATATTTTAAGGAGATAGATTTCTCTGATCCTTTTTCTCCCTCTCATCCTCTTTTTTTTTTTTTGTTCTGATTAGACAAATGAATCATGCAAGTGAGTGTTCCCTGCAATGCCACTAATTGATGGGATGCTACACAATTGCATTGCAATAACAAAACACTTTCAGCCTCTGAGAGATTAGTTGCATTGGCCTGGGATTAAGAAACCTTTGAAATCCTGAATCTAAATTACCATTCTTTTGACTGCTGTTTGTGACGTTAATTAGCTGTGTTAATTGGATGTTTTGATACTTCAAGAGCAGAGCAATCCAAATCTTTTTTTTTTGGAAAGCCAAAATTATTAATGAGTTTGGCAAGGGAGTCAGAGTTTATTTTAATGCTGTACAATTCCATATTCCCATTTTTGTTTTAGGTTGGTATTTTTGTTGTTTTTTAATGTTGCTATTATTATTTTTTTAAGCACTTTGAGTGAGTAATCAGCGTAGAAATGAATAGTAAATGTTTGAATGTGCTTTCCAACAGAGAGCTCTGATGCATCGCTGTCTCCAAATTATTGAACTGCTGGAGAGAAAATATGTCCAAGCCAACATCATTTGTATTGTTGGAGAAGTGGGGAGATAAAGCGGGGGAAGTGTGAAACAGATGAAGAAAATTAACGTGAAGCCATTTAGATGGAGGGGCTTCCTTTATAATCGCGCGGTAGGCAATCTGAAAGGAGCTCAAATTTAGTTTCTTCTGGACTGTCATGTCCTAGCTTGCTATTCTTGTATCAGGCACCATGCTGGCTGCCCAGGCTCTGAACTCATAGAAATGAAGTGACGTAAATGGTCGCATGGGTGCTCAGGAAAGGGCAGAATTCCTTGTAGGATCAAAAATCAGTATTTGCTTCCAACTACTCTTCCCATCTACACAACTTTATGGTCTCAATTCACTTCTGAGAGACAGACCTTCTTGGCAAATGGCCCTTCCTTGTTTCTGAGTTTACAAAAAAAAAACCCCAAAAACCAAACAGGAAAGGACTTGGGTACCTAAAACAAAATCTGCAGGGACTTCTGGCATATCCTTCAAAAATTATGTTCCAAAAAGACCTAACTTTTAAAGGCCACCTTTTAGAGGCCATCGTTTAAAGCACTTATTGACATCTCTCTTTTCTATGCCAATCTTATCTAAACACCCAGACTAAGACCTGTGCTCTGTGCAGTGTGCCTTGGACCCTCACCGTCACTGAAACTGCAGAGCGGTGCTGCTAAGGGACTGCTCTGACCCACACCTTCTGAACAGATGGTGAGGGTTTCCCCACAATCAAATGTAACTGCTTTGCTCTGAAAATGGAGGTAGGTAGCACCTCTCATGGAATCGTCTTTTAGATGAACTCCTACTCCCAAAGCAGGGCATCACAATTAATGCCATTCCCAACCAGAGAAGAACATCCTTGGCCTGTCTCCCCTGGTGATGGTTTGGGTAGGAGCATCTTACTCTCAAATCTGTGCTCCCTTGTAGAAAGGAGTGGAAGAGCTGTGGGGTCAGGAGAAGACTGAGAGGGGCTTTGAGGCTGTGGAGCTCAGCAGGCAGGACCTCCCTCTGGCAGGAGGGAGCTTGGAGGGAGCAATTCTCTGCCCAGGCTTGTGCATGGGATTTCTGTTAAAGCTTCCTGACATACAAGTGGAAAGGAGTCCAAGGACAAGGGTCTGTGTGGATGGAGCAGCCTTCTGCCCAGCCCCGCTTCAGGCATCACAGAGCAGGAGGATTTATGGCACTCACTTGTGCCTGTTGTTCCCTCCAGGCTCCCTCGGCAGAGCTCCGTCTCAGCATGCAGATCACTTCTGTCACCTCCTGGGGCACCAGCCTCTCTCCATGCGCCCTGCAAAGAGTGGAGGGGCCAGATCCCAACCCTGGGGTGCCACCTGGGCCCCAGCCACCAAAAGTCAGGTCTGTGGGTCTCTCATGGGTCTCTCTGAGGCTTTTAGGGGATTTTTCTCTTTTTCTTCCCCCCGCTCAAGGCTGTGTTTCTTTCACAGGCACAGAATTCACTCAGTTACAGTTTTTGTTGTTGTTGTGATTTTAGTTCAAGTTTGAAAAGTGTTGTCTGAAGATTCGCATCCAGTTGGAGCACCATCTGGATGGGACAGGCCGGAGAGACTCAGCTGCCTCTGAAAGAAAAAAACAAAACAACCAGAAAAACATTCCAAATCTTAATGTGTAATTACAGTGTGAAACAACAAAACCCCGGTTCAGCCAACTTCTTGGCAGCTTTGTGCTTTGGCCCTAGGGAGGTTTGTCTTCTAGGGGAACTCAGGGAGTCAGTTCCTGGGAGAGCAAGAGGAGTGAGACATGGTGGGAAGCTGATGGATTTGATCTCTAGGGCAGGGCTGTTGTTTTCATGACTTTCAGTCTCCATCTGTCATTGGATTCATGTGCTGACATTGACGACTGCTTTAGAGGAAGCAGCACCTCCTGGCTCGGTGGCAGCCTGCTAGCGGGAGGGCAGAGGACAGGGCTCTCTGTGTGTGAGTATGTCTCTGGGGGAGGCTGGAAACCATACAGAAGTGAAATAGAGCCAGGTTCAGATGTCTGCAGTCGAAACACTTCCAAAGCAGAATAAACAACACAACATTTCAGCTTTCCACCATGAACAATAATCAGCTTTCTGTTTTCAAACAGTTTTCTAAAAACACCACAAATGCAGGAAGGGTATCAAAACTGTTCTACAAATGTTGAGTTTACATGAGAAATCGTTTTGAAAAATGCTTTTTAGCAACAACTTCTTCCATCTCTCTTCTGTCAGCTCTGGCAGTCAAGGCAGTGGTGGACTCCATGAGGGACTAAAGCTTCTGAGGGTCAGATGCAGATGTGTCAAGAGTGAAGGGCCATATTTGCTTGGGGAACTCTTGATCGGTCTGGCCTTCTTAACCCCTTAAGATCCTAAAGGAAGTTCCCTTAACATCTTTGTGACTTAAGGGTGTGTAATTGCGCACATCTTGCACAGACAGCCCAGCTTGCTCATTCCCAGGTTCAGTGCAGACCAAGTTTGGCCACATATGCCAAGGCCACGTAGGAACGCAGCAACAGAGCCCTGAAAAATTTTCCAGTTCAGCTTGAGTTGTTCAAATGGCAGCTCAGGGGTCTGTGATGTTTCAGAGGGCTCAGCCCTTGCAGACATTGTGGCCCTTGTCTCTGACACTTGGTATTTTGGATGAATGCGTCACCTACAATTCATAAAGTAAGAAGCGACAGCATCTGAAAACCTGTCCTCCATTGCTTGTCTGGAGGAATATCATGTGCAGGATTCTGAAAATGATGCCCTCCAGTGCACTCGTTTTCAATCAGACCTCCTTGCTTTGCAAATAGTGCTACATCTGAAATCCATGGAATGTGCTCGACTCAAACATTTGCAAGCCTGGCTTTCTCCTGAGAAGAATATGCCTTCCTCCTAATTAAGGCTGGTTGTCTATCCAACTATTCCCACTGCTGGCTACCAGCAATAATGCCCATTGTAGTGTGGGTGGAAAATACGCAGTTTTCAAATCTCATTTATTCCATATAGTATTAGATTCTCTCATGAACAGGCTGCTCGTTCTCTGTGAAAAAAACAAGCCAAAATGCTCTGGGAGCAGCATGGTCTCTGCCCACATTTATGGATAAGATGAGGGGACATTTACCTCAGCACCCCTATTTTCCTCTACAAACTCTATTGCTTCTGACTCCCATGGTCTGTGCCTTTTTTCCTAATGGTTTCCCTATCCCCGGTCATCCCTCTGCATCTGATTTAGTGGATTATTTGACCGTGCAGGTTATCTAAGGATTTATTTTCCTAGGCTGGTACTCTTAAATGGGTGTGAATTATCTGATATGGGGATTAAATGCATGAACATAAAGCAAAGGCTGACATGGGACATCCCAGCTCACTCCAGAATGCTGTCTGTACACATGATGATTATTAGCAACTCATTTCACAGTGGCCTCTTCAAACCGTCATCACTGATTCAAACTAATGATCTAAGAAGGAGTGTCACTGGTGTTTCCTGGGGCCAAGTCAGTTCCAGCAATGGCTGAGGTCTTCATGTAAAACCTCTGAACATCATTTAGCAGATCCATGTCTTTTACTGTCCCTTAGTGAGAGAATGTGATTCTTTGGTGAGCAAGAATGATCAGAACACCCAGACTTGAAATTTCAAGCAATTGATCATTACTCTAAATGCCTGGCTAAGTCTTATGCCTAACTGGTATTTTGAAACACTGCTCAGTTTTTCCTCTAAGCCTCGATGTGCTAGAAATAGTTGGCAGAGATTCCTGCTCAGACAGGCTCAGAGGATGGACTGCACTTGCAGCTGATTTGAGTGATATGCAGGGCATCAACCTTGCTAAAATATGGGATTCTAATACAAGAAGATCCTTCACTAAGAACCCATTCTTTCTGATGCTTTACACCAGTGCATTGGTGGTGGATATTGTTGGGATATTGCTGTTTTCCGGGAAAGCGGATGACAAAAGCTGTGTCATAACCTTAGTGCTGATTAGAAATGGACACACGCTTTCAGGAATAGCAACAGAAGCTGTAAACTGGGAATAATCAATAATTGCTCTTTTGGCAAATAGATGACCCTGTGGACTCACAGGAAAGATTTATGGAAGGCAATGTGTTTTTCTTATGAAAAAGAACAATAAGGGATAAAATGTCTGTTCCAGAACTGTCGTCAGTATATAACGGTGGCTGATTTCAACTGAAATTCTGTTCCTTCCTTGCAGTATTGTCGCATTGAATGTGATGAAAAGGCGGGCTAAAAGTGCTGTGAAAAGAGTACGCATGCACCACATCAAACAATAGGTTCAGTGGTGCTGTGACAGCTGCCAGCGTGTCTCACGGTACAGGATGCGTAGGCACATCAACTGGTTAGTGAGTGAAGATTAGCACAGAGAGCATAAAGGGAGGAACAGATATTACGGATAAAGTAGCAAAGGGTCATCATGTTGGGATACTTCAGTTTTAGGCCTTTCTTCAGCCCTGACGGAGATGAGCATAGAAGGCAGAAAAAAAAAGTAACACCACTCTGAAAACACTAAGCAGGTGCCTATGCTAAAACTAGTGTGGTCTGAGGAGAAAGGAAGTTTCCAGTTTTTATTTGGTATTGAATTCAGGACTTGGACTGTCTTAATGGATACAGCTGAGCGAGGGGAATCATCTGGTATTACTCCTCAACTGGAAATGTTAGACAACACATTTGCAGTGAACACTGAAATGCTGTGACTTTTGAACCATGAAATGTGAACACGCACTAAAGTACTGAAAGCGGGTGAAAATGTCCAAAGCAAAGGCTTGCAAAATTTGAACAAATATTCATGGGCATTTGTTTGCATTACCCTCTGATCTCTGTGAAGAAGCCCTTTAAATTTCATTTTGAGATGCTTTGGCAGTGTGAATACCTGTGCTTTAATTTAGTTTGCTTTAGCTCCCAGGAAGCTCTATTTTCAACAGTGATTTGAACTCCAAATCCTGGCCTGATTGATCTTGTCTCACCTGACAAGTCACAGTTGCTATTGTTTTAGTGCCTGGCTTGGTGTCCAAAAATGTACGTATTTGTACAGGGGTATGACTTGCCATTCTACTAAATGAAGCAATACAAATAATAATAGTTTTCACTCTGAAAGAGCTTTATAACCATCTCTGATTTCAGCCTCATGCTGGCTCTGTACAGCATGCTGCTAGGATTTATTACTGTTTGGTTCATGTTGAAAGACCCAGATTTTCCTGTGTAAATTGGAGCCCCCTTGTGCTAGGGACATTACTGGTGCTCAGGGATGAAGTCTGAGATGCAGCACAAAGAGAGGAAAAACAGGGCTGAATGCTTTGATTACCAGGTTAGGGAACAGAACACATAAATTATTTGTCAATGGGATCACATGCCCTCTCACAAGATAGGTCCTATATGTCAAGCCGCAGTGGGAGCTCCTTTCAGAGCAATGGCAAAGCCTGACGTGGCAGAAGATAGGACAAGGTCTCCTGTTCCTCAACCCTGCACGCTTCCTGGTGAGAGAGACCACAATGAGACTTTGCTCACCTGTAAGTCTAACTGACCCCGATTTAGACTAGCTTTACAGAAAAGCAATTGATTATATCGTTATATCAGTTTCTTCATTACTGCCACACACACAACACAAAATTTAACATATTGCAGAGATGACCACTGAGTTAGTTGAGTTTGCTGTGAGCTGGTGGACGAGCTGAGATGGGGTGACCAGCCAATACCAAGCACCTGGGGTTTACTGAATGTCCACCGTGTGCACAGCCCCGTTTGGAAGTCAGGCCCTGCATCACATGCCCAAGGTCACCTGGGAAGCGTGTGACAATGACAGGAACCAAACCTCATTTACCTGAGTGTCCCAGGTTACTGGCCTGCCCCAGCACTAGTTTCTGTTTTAAGGACAACCTCACAACCAGACATGGAAAACAAATGTGTTCTCATCTATTTACTTATACCAGTGTAATCCAAATCGTATTTAGCATGTGTATAACTTGAAATAGTAACGCTTTTCCAGGCAGGAGTGTATTGATTTGCAGAGCAGGAATGGCACTGTCAGAATATGGAGCTTTTATCCCGTGGACTTATTTTCTGCAAGATGTCAGGCTGTGTAATCCTGCAAAGCTATGAGCCTGGCTGCCATTGGAGAAGGCTGACAGTTTTTCAGCGTTTTTTTAAGCTCTACCATCCCCCATAAGCATTTGTTCTCTCTGTGTGTAGGTGGATTGATTGCTAGGTAGCTCAGTAAATAGATTGGGAAAATAATACTTAATTGACTTGATATTACAGGTGACTTGAAGGAGTTGGGAAAACAATGTCAATTAAACAGTGCAAACACATATATGTATGTCTGTGGATAATGTTTTTAAGTGCTTTTGGAAGCGAAAACCCCTATAATTTGAAATGCTACTCAGCTCTTTAAGGTATTTAATTGTGTGTGTGTGTGTAAGTGGTAAATGGAGCTAAAGCTGTAGTTTAATCAATAGCTTTTCCATAAACCTCATCTAAAACAGAGCCCAGCTCAGCAGATGTTGATGGCTGCATTTCTAAGACACAGAGACCTCTGTCAGGTATTACCTGTGATTCTGGATCTCTTGTGTCCTCAGATTTCCATATGCAACAGCTCATAAATGAATACAGCAAAGTATGCTCTCTAATACAAGCAGTGCTTCAAATCACTTCAGTTGATTGAATATTGCATGAGACGGCTCCTGAAAACATCTCGGGCATCTTTACAGTATTTTATCAGAACTGCCTGGGCTATAGTAGAGCTCTGTAATCCAAATAATATGTCAGCCTGGCTGTCCACAAAACATCTATAATTTGCTCCTTACTAAATATGTATTTGTGTTAATTTAGCATTCATGACATCTCATAATGGACCAGGATCCCACTGTGCTAACTGTTGTATGAACTCAGAGCAAAATCTGTGCCCTGCAGAGTCTGCAGTCCAAGCCTCCATTATCGCTAGTGAAGATGCCTCTACTGGTGACAGCAAACTAAATATGCCCATTAGTTTTTAGTATAGTTTGTGCTACAATGTTAGCTCCTAGTTTTGGTTAACAAATCGCTCATAAATGCATACTCACTTGTTATTCATCAACATTTGCTGAGTGTCCTGGACAAAAAATTACCAACATCCAGCTTGTTAGAGAGCTGCTCACAGTTGACTCTGTTGTGTAATGGAGCACAATAGTCATACGACGTATCTGTTCTCCCACCTGCACAGTATTAGTTCCATTACAGGCTTTTTTTAGGCAGAATAATCAAGCTTTTTGCTCTCCTTAATTGCCTGACTTACAGTATTGCTCGAGACTCAAGAGGAAACAGGAGCCCTATTGAGTGATGTCAGATACAAACACTAAGAGAAAGACCATCCTTGCTGAGAAGGCTCTACAATTTAGATGGACAAATGTATTATGGGAGAAGAAAAAGGCATGTGCAAAGTGAGACAGGAAATAAATTGCAGACCTAAGAGCAGAACTTCTTATGTCTTGTGCCCGCCAAGTCAGTGCCACTTTGTCCCAGCCATGGTCTGGAATTTGAAATCTCAGGTGCAGCAGTCAGGAATGCACTGACCCCACAAATTATGAAGAAAAAAACCCCAAAAGACAAAATCCCAGTAAGCTAGCAAAAATAACCTGAAACTTGCAATTGAGAACATAATGACCACTCAGATTCATTAGTATGCATTTCAGCTAGCTCTATCTGGTAATTCAATCAGTGATGGAAGAACTGAAAAATAAGAACTCCTTTGGTAGTTCTAGTACCAACTACTGCCCATAACTCACAGAGAACATGAATCCTTGTGTGATTTTGAAAGATTTGTTAACCTCTGGCCCTGTTATTGCCTATTCTTTTCACGGGGTTTTTAGGAGGAGATGAAAGGCCTGACATGAGAACAAATGCATCTCTAGGCCCGTCAGATAGTATTAATGTATAATTGTATGCATGTTTAAATTAAATAGATATATTTTGGGGATGCTTACCCGATTAATCAATGTTTTTCATATCATCTGACTTTCTCTCACCTGCAGGAACACAATACATTCTTTACAGCAGCATCAGCTCTTTTGTGGAAATCAAAATAGCGAGTAGTAGTTTCACACCATACCATACAGTGATGAGTTGCATTTGCCCATTGCTTATTAAATGATAAAGCTTCAAGTTGGCCTCAAGTTATCCCACCTGCTCCTTGGTATAAATCAGCACCGCAATACGGTACTCATACTGATAACAAAAAAAGTCCCTGCATCTGAGGCTTCTCTGAAAGAAAAGAAAGTATTGGCTCTGAAAATGGCTGGTTAGAATCAGATTGAGTGAAAATTGGAGTATAATAAAATACCTGAAATTACATCTTCTTTGCTTCCTTTTCTGCATGCCACTAGCTAGTCAACACACCATATTTGCTGGGTGCTTTTCCTGTCTCTGTCATTCCAGTGATCTCTTAGAGAGAGGAGGACAGAGAGATTTTTAGCTTCTATGCACTTTGATGCCAAAGCTACTGAAATAGCACTAGAAGTGTTTCCCCGCATGCCCACACTAAGCAGTAGAACTAAACACCAGTCAAAATTGCTCCAAGGACCATTGACTTTGTATACCCTTAGGGTTTTGTCAGGTTCAAAATACCTGCATAACATCCTTTTGTTGCTCTTTTTATTCTATGTTCTGGTAGAAACCGAAAGAATGACCATAAGCAGCTAAGGAGAGCCCACCTGTACCCACCTGGAAGTGGGACATTGAAAGGGCTGCTTTTTTAGGGGTTTCTGTGAATCCAAAATGTTGAGTGAAGTCCGTGCTTTCATTTCTCCAGACCCCTCCATTAAGCAGTTCTGAATGCACAGAATGAAGTTTATGCTTGCTGGAGTAAGTGTCTATTTGTCTTCCAGTGGCTCAGAGGACATAGAAATAATTCAGTGCTTCTTTTTTTTAAAATTCATATGCCCTTCAATTGTATAATATAAAATACTGAAGCCTGACGTTAGTGTTTGATATTCTAGCAGCTATCTCTCTTAGCCAAATTGTGATGCAGATGTAATGATCTTTTATCTCTCTGAACTTCTCACGCAGACTTGTTGCTCTTTGTTCTTGTCTTAAAGGTTTTTTAGTGTTACTGTATGCTGTTAAGCAGTTACTCATATTTTAATGCAGAGGTAGCTCCTTGCTAGTGGTGAGTAACAGTCTAGAACATTTTGGATCCTTTAGGGAGAAAAACATTAGTGCTATTTTGTAAGATTATTCCAGTTCATATGTTTTTATTGAAGGAAAAAGGGGCGTAAAATGTAAGGTAGGTATGGAATTTCAGAGCATGCAGTGAAATTCAGAGGCATCGCTAATTAAAAGAAAAACATGTCTAAATCCCCATACCAAATCCCATAAAACTGTTGTCAAGCTATCGAAACACTTGCTTTAGGCCCAAACATAGGGGTATGTAAATGAAGAAACTTATAAATTATGTGTTGAGAGAGATCTATCAGTTTAATTTTATCAGACAAAATTTTGACTATTTTTTTCCTCTTGCTTATATTTATTTTTATGTATCTGTTTATATAAAATCACTAATTAGCTACTGTTCTGCCTTTGGCATTTCTTAAAAGCATTTACTGTCTCTTTCCCTCCAAGAGTAAACCATCCTTGTTTAATGGCACATCTTTCCCTATTCTAAAAATTAGATAATGTTTTGACCTAACACTAGCTAAGAGGTTAAAGACCAGGACCTGGGTACCAAGATGAGCAGCCCAGGTCTGTACACCAGAGGCCTCCTCCTTCTTAGCATCTTTTTTTATTTAGCCACTAAAATTCAGTGCTGCTGTTATACCTAAATTCCTCCTCCTACGACTGTGGATATACCACCCTCGAGTGAAGTCAAGCACTTTGTAGTGAAGTCTTTCTGTCCAAGAATGTCTGCTGTTATCCCTTTTATTGGAGGATTGCTAGTGCTTCCTCATTGCAAAAGCAGCGTGGCTAGGGAACCCTACTGGTTTGAAATGTACGGTTTGCACGGAGCAGTGTCAGCACTTAGGATGCTGGTGGAGAAAGAATTGGCTTTGTTTTGCCACCTGGACTGAGAGGAGACAAAGCTGTGCGACCATTTCTGCAATGCAGAGTACTTCTCCAATGGACTCCAAATTGAAGTTTCTGAGAATCAAATGTGCCTTGGAAGGTTCTTGCTGAGCGTGCTTTTGTCAGAGGTGTTTTGAAAGTGATACTAACTCTTTCCTCTTTCCTTTAGCTCACTTAGCTCACAAAACCAACAGATTTAACTTAATTGCTGGTGGAGTTGGAGCTGGCAGATCCATGTCTCCATACTTTCCTGTAAGATGTGTAAAACAGGTGAAAATTGGTGGACAAAGAGGACTTAGTATCCATGAAACTTTTTGCCACAGATACTGAGCTGTGAACCTCAGTGAAGAGGGATATTATTCAGAAAAATATTTCAATGGACACCTTAAATGAAAAAAAAGACTGGATATGTCATTACTTTGAGAAGATGGTGTTGAGGGATATGTTCAGCACATTGCAGTCAAATGTGGCTTGAAGGACAGGCAAGGCTTGACCTGATGGATCTTGTGGAATGATGCAGATGAGCTCTCTGGCAAGGAAAAAGTGGCAGTTTGCTAAGAGGTGTCCAACAGTATTGAGGTATTTGGTTCATGAGGCAATTGCTTTGGGCACAGGTGCCTAAAAGTTTCCTGATTTGTCTTTACCTGGGGCAAGCAGTGTGTGTGGAGGGTGTGGATTCAGTGGCTGACAGGAGCGCGTTACACTCTAATGGCTTAAACTTCCTTGTAGAAGGAATTCTGGAAGCAGACGCTGAAGAATAGATGGTACCTCTTCAATGAGTGTCCCTTTGCTAGTATTTATATTATAAATAGCCCTGGTTATCCTCAATCCACACTAAAGCGTAGCATCACTGAGTCTCTGCCTACGCATACTGTTAAACCATGGATGTATCATGCAGTAAGTATTGAGTGGTATTAAAAAGTGGGTATTGTCTTTAGGGCATCTATTGGTCTGTCCCAGTCTGGCAGCAGATGTACTCCCAGAGTTTTGCTAACTGTTTAATACGTACTTGCACTCAGTGAGTATTTCACTGCTGGTCTACTACAAGCAGAAAATATTGAGCAAGAGGTGTATTTCCTCCCTCTTTTGGATTCACAGTTCTTTGTGCATTATAAATGCAGACAGACAGGAGCGTGAGTGGGGAGTTTCTGATCATATTTTTCCACTGGACATGCTCTACAGTTGTGCTTTTCTTCCCTGTGATTAGAATTAATTACTGCTGTTTCCCCTGTGCAGCATGAAAGAGAAGATAGCTGAAGGTATCTGTCAGTGGTGGTTGAAAACAAAATGAGAAAACAGGGAAAAGAGGACAGAATTGGTTTTTGAGGCCAATGGATGTTGAGTGAATAGTTGTGCTACTTGCTAAAGAAGTATGCATCAGTTTTGCATGTCCCCCTCCCTCCAAAACCAATAACATATCAACCAGTCAGTCCCCTGAGATGTACAATGTGCATGTAGCATGGAGATAAAAGCAGATAAGAAACTACTTTTGCATGGAAAGTAAATGTCTCTGCGTAGGAAGTTTTTGATATGTTTGTAAATTCAATCCCATTGACTTTATTTATTTATTTACCTTACATTTTTATTTTTGGTATGTATTAGTTTTTCTTTTCCCCAGATTGCTTCAGCATGCCATGCAATGCAATGCCACTTTTGTCCTAGTGAGCTACTATTTCCATATAAAAAGTAGAGTGTTTTACAGTCAAGCATATATTTTTAACACTGGGGAATTCAAACGGCACCGTGTATTTGTAGAGGCTGCTTAGTGCAAGAGCTTCCACTTGAGAAGATCAAACAAATCGGAGAAATGTTCTGAAAAAAAATGAAAGGAGCGAGGATGCAATTCAGTGAAAGCAAAGGCAGGAATTTATACATAGGCAGGAAGAATCGGCTGCACAGATTGAGGCAGCCAGCAAACTGGTTATGAAAAGAGTTTGGGAACTGTGGATCACCAGAATGACACAAATTCTGTTGTGAGGGGAAACCAGCATTCTCCCTTGGAAACAGGCATTGCAATGACCCCTAAAACTTTTCTCAGCTTTAGTTAGGTCACAGTCAGAGCACTGTGGCCAGTTCTGGGTGTGTTTTTTCACAAAAATGTGGGTCAGGAGGAGAAGAGCTGCAGAAACAATTGGAGATCTGGAAAACAGGATTTGAGAGGAAAGGTCAAAAGAACTCAGGTTTTTTTAGCACAGGAACAAGTTGGATATAGGGAGAACATGTCACAGTCTTTAAATACCTGCATGGCTACAAAGAGGAGGGGAATAATCTGTTCTCCAGAGCCATGGTAGTTAAGAGTAGGAGTGATGGGCTTAATCTGCAGCAAAGGGTGAATTTTTCTGAGACATGAAGAAAGTACTAAGGGTGTGATAGCAAGGTCTGCATTTAAGCACTGGGACGGGAGGCTCAGGGATGCCCATCACTGCTTTCAGAACAAAGCAGGCACCCATCTGTCAGGAGCTGCCAGAGCAACCTGGGGTGGACAGAGAAGCTAGATAACCTCAGACAGTCCTTTCCTACAAGTCTCTGTGTTTGAATTTCATTTTAATGGGCCCATTTGATCTCTAGCTCCTCTGCTACACTGCAGATGTAGGCCTAGCAGCCATACGATCACGAGTGTGACTCAGAGAAGCTCTGTGACAGGCAATTTACTTCCTTGGATCTCCCACCCACGCCCAGCTGGAGGGTTAGCTCTCTGTAAAAGAGCTGTGCATCTCGGTGTCCATTCCAATCTTGTCATGGATAACACTGCTCAGTCTGTTCCTGTAACCCTTCCTCAAAAGCAAACGAGTCGAATTCATCGAAGAACCTCCTTGCTGAAATCTGTCAGCCTAAAGCAACATCTTGCTGTCCAGGAAGAACAAATGTGGGACACCTAACTGGCTTTAGATTGGCTAGCAACTGGAAAAGACAACTACAGACAGATTCTGTCTAGCAACAGATAGGTTAAAACTGACTCCCTCTCATTCTCTGTTTCTCTTGTCTAGCCAACTCTTCTTTGCACTTTTCTCTTTCACCATTGCCAGCTTTTGAGGTTAGGCCATAGACTGTTAACCTGGGGGATCTAGGAACAGCAAATCCAAAAGGAGGTGTAAAGAATGGAGAACTATTTTGTTCTGCTGTTTTGCAGAAAAAAATTGTTATCCAGTGAATGGAGGGAGGAAAAAAAGAAAAAAAAAGTAACCTTGCTAGCTAATTCCAGCTGAAATAAATCCAAAGGAGAAAATATTCATACAGCAACAGTCTCTAGATCCCAAAGTCTGTTTCTAATTATTCAATGCCTTCAATTCACTTTCCTTTCAGAAATACAGGGAAGCATCCTTAGCACTAGGCTGAAGAGGAAAAAAAATATTCATATTTGCCTCTTCTACAAGACACCTGTTAGCCCCATGAAGAGAACTGCTCTGATGGAAAATTCACTTGTGGAAAGTTTCATAGTCTTATGTGATCTCTAACCTCTTTCATTTTCTGGAGTGTTAGATGTCGAGTTATGGTTTCTGAAGCCTAGTGCAACTGGTGTGCCAAAAGCCCCAAAAGATGATCCCATGTAACACAGCTTGCTTAAATTCCATGCTGGTGTAGTAAACCAGCAAGCACATTTGGGTCTCTTTATTGTTTTATCTGCTTTCTGCATATACACTGACATCATTTTATCCTTCTCTTCCTGTTTTATGTTCGGGGGAATCTTGCCTGGACTAGAAGATCACATGTTTCAGTGCTCAGGATGTAACATTTCAGCATCATGATCCTTGTAGAAAGCCCCAGGGGATCATTCAGAACAGGAAAAGAAAGCCTGGAAAATATTGTTGTGAAAAATATGGTCAGAAGCTTATTTAACTGCCATGTACCCTGCGTAATGGGATCAGTTTAGGACCGGCAGAGAGGGGAGAAAGCTGTTTGTTGAAACTTCAGCCTCACCTTGTACAACAGCTGACTGGTGCTGGGAGGTTTCCCATACAGCTCCTAAGCAGGCAAGGCTCTGCTTCATGCAGAAGAGGTGATGGATTCACAGCCCAAATTGCTGGCTCTGTTTATCTCTCTGAGTGTGGTACAAATCCTAGTATTAAAAATCAAGAACAGAAAATCCAATTCTAGATGTAATATCAACCCAGGTCCAATTTTGAGTAGGTGAAATAAACTAACTTCAGACACCAATGGACAGTTGACTGCTGCACAGTAACACAACACAATTTAGTACAATTTTCCACAGTTGACATATGTTGATCAATATAGGACTCAGAATTTAACAGGCATAGAATTTCAATTAAACTGAATTACAGAAGAGTATAGGCATCACCATGCTAGGGAAGAGGTGTTTTAGCAAATGAGACAGACAACCCCACTTTCTGCATGCTGTGCTGATGCTGGTCTGTGAATTAAAAAGTGGGCTTTAGCTTTCAAATTTTCATCAACACTTAATTCTTATCCAAACCGTATCATTAAGGTAAATTGTGGGGTTTTTTTTCTTTTTTTCTTTTCTTTTTCTTTCTCACCTTTTCCATTTCTGCTGGGGCTTTGAAAAGGGTAAGCGCTGATTCTCTCTAAACTGACAGGCACTTTATTCCATGAGTGGGCACGAAGGAAGACAAGCAAACACAAGCCCAGGTGGGTCAACTCCATTTTGATCGCATTGGTCAGCAGCTGTGGTACGCTCAACCAAGCCAATACGGGGCACAGCCACAAGCATGTGCTGTGTTGTGCATGTGTATAAAAAACTTTGTGGATGTGCATTCCAGGCTTCACGCTCACTGAAATGCCCTTGTGTGAATGTGCATGCTTCAAATGCCCTCCTGTTTGTTGCTCTTCATGCAACCACTGATGGCTTGAGTTCGGAAGACCTCACTTCATGGTTTTGTCTGTCCCAGTGTTCACTGACCATGTCATGAAATAGTTGCAGATATTCATGGAGAGAATCCAACTGTTCTCTCTTAGTGGTATTTATATTCTTTACAGAAAATAGCAAGGAGGACTCAACTCATTTCAGTGAGGTAGACGAGTGGATTTTGACTGAGATTGAGAGGTGGGAGTAGAGTGACCCAGTCACCAGTGACTAAATTACTTGCTCAGGAAATTTGCATCATCAACTCTGTCTTCTAGCTGTGGCAGAAGTGTTTGCCCAAGTCGAATAAGAACATCACATAGCAAGACAGACTGCTATTTGCCATGCTGCAGCTGGGTGTTTCAAAAATAATCCCTCCCAGATACCAGGAGGCAGGTCTAGGTTTCCCTGAAGAAGCAGGTGCGTTCAGCTGCCTCCAGCTTGTTTTGCTCTGGAGAGCTGTCGAGTGCAGGCCCCGTCTTTTTCAGAGCACAATGCTCTAAAATGCAATCGGTGTGAGACGGTTTCTGTGTTTCTGGGCTCTTCCCTGAAACATCCATTACCACCCAGGCCACCAGGGTGTAGGGAAAGGCTGGTAACTGTGCATTTAAAGGTGACCCAGTGTCTCTAAGTCTTCATAGGTCTGATGGTGCCGTATTTGAATACTCCAGAGAGTGGCTGTGAGATACTGTGAATGGCATGACATATACAAGGAATTGCTTTTATATCTTCTGATGAGAATGTTGTGCATATGTGTGAATTCAGTGCTGAATTAACAGCCCAAAAAAATGTATGCACAGGAGAGCTTACTCATGCCACTGTGTCTTAGTCCTCATCTGGAGGGAACAGATTTAGAGGTGAAAAGTAAAGACCTCTCAATAGCCCACTGAGTGCTTTGTTTCTCTGTGAAAATACGCAACAAGGGTGCCAACCCTGGCAGCAGGTTTTGTCTTGTGGACACATTTCCACTGGCAAATGGACCTAACACCCCCACAGTCCCTCCAGCTGCATGCTGCACACAGTAGATACGCTTTTCCAAATGGTTATCTGCTCCAAGCTGACCTTCTCCAGCATTTTGCAGGTGCCCACCTGACCTTCTTGCCCCCCCTAAAGCCCAGGCCCAGTCCATATGAAAGCCTGTGACACAACTGGTGAAAGATGTTTATCGGCTTCTGGGCATGGCAGGCGCAGACTTAAAATGCTTGTTCATCTGCGTTTCGAGACAGACCATCTTCACCTGCCAGCCTCTGGGGTTTTACAGAAGGTTAGATCTGAGTTTGTCCCTCAGGATGCAGGTGAGCATGCTGGAGCTCTGGCACCTCCTCTCCCTTCATTTCTGGGTGTTGGTCATCTGGAAGGGAATACTGTGCAGGTCTGTAAGACGGCCTTTGGGATCTCTCTGCTTCCTTTTCATTTAAAGCATCCTGCAGCCTCAGATAGCGACAGTGTCTGTACTTTAAATAGCTGTGCTGTCTTATGTCTCACATGCTTTCTCAATGGGCTCCTCCTCTTTGAATAGTTGGGGTCTGATTCTTCTCATTTAGAGTGTAATTGACATTTCCATCACGCTGTACTTGTAGCTCTTCCTACTAAATGTCATTAAATTCCCTTCTCTGTGGCTAAGGATACCTCTTATTTACACAAGAGTCCCAACATCCCTGCATTTGCAAACACAGTAACTACCTGTCGTTTTTCTGTTAGCTCCAGCAAGTCTGGAGCCTAACTAATGGCACGGTGGCTGCGGTGCTCCATGCAGAGTAGCTCACTCGGATCTCACCTGCTCCAGAAGGCAAAGCTACAGTAGCAGCACGAGTTTTAAGCTACACTGGGTACTCTCATGTTCACTACTCTCCCTAGGCAGGCTTTATATCTTCTGTGGCTTTGCAAGGTAGTAGGACCTATTTGAATCCTTCTCTGGATTGAAAATCCAATTTTTTCAAAAGTATCTTTGACTATTGTGAGAATGGTAAACCTTTTTGGACACAGAACCAGTGAAATCTTTCTGGATTTCATAGTGCTTTCCTGATATCAAAGCATATTCAGGTCACATACAACTCAGACAAGCTGTGGTTTCTGCCTGTTCAGAACACTGCAGAGCAGCATTGGGTGGGCCACAAGTCTAATGCTGGTAGTCCTCAGGTACCATCTGGTAGGTCTATACCAGTGGAGTCATGGCAGTGACTCCATCATGGTGCTAACTAAGGTCAGATCACTTAGGGGAACTGAAGCTTTGGAATATCTGTAGAGACTAAAATGTTTGCTCATTTGGACTCTAGTTAACGAAAGAGAAATATAAAAAAATTCATCTATGTACATAATGTATACAGTGACTGTCCAAAAGTCTGGTTTTCCTGCTGCCGTACGGGGACATTCATTAGTGAGACTGGGCATGATCACTGACTGTGCGTCAGTGAAAGGATCAATTGCATTTACATCACATCCCAAAAAGGATGGTTCTAGAACAGACCAAATATTGTCTGGGCTAAGTTAGGGCCTTGCTTCATTTTACAGACTGCCTATAAACAGATTCTGTCAAGTTTTTTTTTTGGTTTTTTTTTTGGGTTTTAATTATTTTTTCAGGAATTTCTGTTACTTCTTTTGCTGTCACTAACACTTCCATCTGTGTGAAATAAATGGACAGAAAATACAGTTACTCTCTACAGCATTGCTTTTTTCTTGCTTTCTGCAGTACCTGCTAGTTAAACGGTTTGTTTGTTAACATTTCCCCTCTTATATGAAATGTATTTTTAAAAAAACAAAAAAAACAGACTAACTGGAAAGACACAAACCCTTGCTGAGAGAGTCAGGGTGTGGCCCATTGGAGATTGCATCTTCTGGGTTTCAAATTGAAGATCTGTCTTTCCCACAGGAGTGAAGAAGTTCATGTCCAGTACTTGAGCTGGAGATGGCCGACCCCAGAAATAATGCTGTAAGGCAGGAAGGGAGCGGAGCTGCTGGCAGACGAGCAGCAGATTTAACACTTGTGAATGATTCTCTGCCCTGTGCTAGCTCCAAAGATTACAACAGCTATTTCTTTTCAAGTAATTACTACCTGGTTAGAAGTCTGATCCAGGACCTGCTGGACACAGAGGAAGGTTTCCCACTGTGCTGGGATTCGGAGCTCTTCGTCCTTTTGCTCGGGAGTGCCTATTAGTGGGGCACTCAGAAGAAGGGAGCCTGATCTCCAGTTAGCAAATAGAGAAATTGCCAATCGGTGGCCATCAGGCACCTCTGAGAATAAAGCTCTGTAGGGCCAGTAAAAGTTAACTGTTGTTGACACTCACCAGCTCTGTAAATGGTTTTTCGTAAGGTTGGGGATAGCCAAGGAAGCTGGGCAAGTCGTGGCAGGTCAACACACCAGAAATGGTTATTATTGCTTTCGTCTGAAGACTGGCAATAAATAACAAGAAGGTTTGACTTTTAAATGGAATGTTAAAACTGAATCAGACTCCAGCTCTGTGCAAACTTTGTGTTTGCACACATTTGGCAAAGCCAGAGGTTGTGACCTGAGGTCACTGCAAGCTGATGAGAGGGGAGCTTGCCTTGAGGAGTGCTTCTCCATTCTTGCAGTTACAGAAATCCACAGATAAGGTGAAAGGAAAGGATCAAACATGTTTATGCTTAAATCTGTGATCCCTGAGTTAAGGTTATATAAATATCTAGGAGTATAAAATCGGAGAGAAGCTATGTACTTACTGAAATAGAGAGGAAACAGTTTTGTATAGAGAGGATGAGCAGTTCAAACAAACCTATATTGTCCCTAAAAATATCATCCACCCTCCTCTAAATGCTATTGCTGGGTAAGTCTTGCCTTGAAATCCTTCAGAGATGCATCCCTAGGAAGCGCTCCTTAGGAATCTGTCCTGCCTTTCTGGAAGCACCAGCCTGTCCTTTCTGTTTTCTGCAGTGGGCTAGGAGAAAAGAAGGGTCCAGTTTTTGCCTGACACCTTCATCTAACTTCAGGATATCCTTGGAGATAACTGAATTTTGAAAGATTTTGATCATAAAAATTAAATGAAGGTGGGCGGTAAATCTTGTTTCCCACTGTTCCTGCTCTCATTCATCTCCAACACCAATATTTCACGTATGTAACCAGCTCATCCATGCTGGAAAGGTTAGAAGTGAAGAATGCTCCTGTCTGTTACAGATCAGCAAAATGTTAGAGCAGCTTTGGCCTTACGAGACTTGAGGTAAATTGGCTTAGCCTATGTAAGTGCACGCTCATGGTTCGCTGGACAGGTTATAGCCACAGACAGAGAAGGAGAAGTTTCTTTGGGATCAGGTTTTGCTGTATAGACTTGAGAGGAAACTTAAGCACAGGGTAGATTTTAAGTTGCATAGTGCCAAAATGTCTTTAGGATTTGGCAAGTAATCTGGTTACTTCACAGGACTTCTGTCATCTTGCACTGCAGAAATCTTGTATGACTGCAAATTCTCTCAAATTTTTCCCCAATCTTGAGCTTCCAGGTATAGGATTGAGCTGAAGGCTGATTTCAGTACCAGGATCTTGCTGGTCATGGATAGCACAGATATCAGAGGCATGTTCATCCTGCAGATTTGAATCCAGTCCTTTTCCTCTCTTCTCCTCAGTAGCTCAGTTTCTCTTACTTGCATAGCTAGACATAGACTCTCAAAGAGAAACACTTTGTAAGATGCTCATGTTCTCCCCTAAACCATGGACTGTGGCCTTTTTTTCAATTATTACTGGTTTTGTAAGGCACAAATGTGAGTTTGCCCAGGGGTGTGTTCAGTTGCTGCAGAAAATCTGGATACGCTGAATCTGCCTGTCAGGATTTGAAGGTCAAATGAGTGTGTCACTTGAAAGGTGGCTTCTCCTGAGTTGCTGTCTGTCTCCAGACTGATCTTGCTGGGCCTTCAGCTGCAGATGGATTGCCTCAATACACCCCAGAAACTTGTGCTTTTTCCTCAGCACCTTCCTGCAGTAATAGTCGCTGCTCAGCAAGAACAACTTCTACTTATTAAGAAGCAAAATCTCAAGAAGGCAGATACAAGTATGAAGTATTCACATAACCAGTAGATGCCTTCTAGGTTCGGCTGATGACTTTGCTTCACCAATTCCATTTCACTCCTCCTATGGAACCTATTCTGTATACCTGCATCCTAATTTCAGTCTTCGTAGTCTCCACTGCCTCCTCTGTAGTTACATTTCTATATGAGTTAGAGCAGTTCTAGTTAGCACAGGTTTCCTCCCATTAAGTAACTTGTGGGTTTTGGTTTGTACCTCCTTCCCGTGTTTGTCCTTTGCTCCCCGCCTCTTATGTCCTTGCCTGTGGGCTGTTCAGAAGGGCTGCCTTTGGTTTTTTTGAGTCATTCATCAAATTAACCAGTACTGATGCGTCTTATACTCTTCCACATGAAGAGCAGGGGAGCAAAAGCAGGGTTTTGCTGGGAATAAATGTGTTACTAATATCCTTTCAGCCTGAAAGGCATAAGAGAGCTGCCACCAATTCCTGATGATGAGAAGCAGATTCACAGTCAAACTAGCCTATTATTATTACCGTGGGGAAACTGAGTCAGGGAAATTACAGCCAGTATTTCACCTCAGAAATCTGGCTGTCTTTTTAAGTGCCTTCATATGGATTTAGGAGCCAAGGTCAATGTCCATATCTGAATATTTTGGATTCTCTGTCCTTACTTAATACCAAGCTGGACAATCTGGGTGTAAAAGCAGGGTGTCTCAACTCCCAGTCCTGAGCTTTGTCAGCTGTAGCGCCTCCCTCTCATGAGATTTCATGGAAATCTCCCTTTCTCCACCGTGCCTCAGTTTCCCTGCTTGTAAAATGGGGAGCCTGCTCAGGTTGGAGAGAAGGTGCAGAAGCAGGGAGTAACCTAAGTCTTGATGGTGAGACAGGACAATGTGGAGGTGACTCTAGTTACTGGCTATGCAGCCTGTGTGACTTTTGCTTTTAACAGCGCCACAGGACATGCCCGTTTGCAAAGCCCCAGAGAGTCTGCCTGCAAAGCTTTCTATCACCTGGACCCTGTGAGATCCGATCCATCTGCAGGCAAGATCCTCATCACTCACTGAGCTTTTAATTCCTTAGAGAGGCAGAAGAGACAATATTCAGCAGCTGGTTATTTCTTCCTTTCCCTCAGTCCCTCACACGGAGTGTCAGTTAAAAAAAAAAACGGCAGAGAACTGGCCATTAGCAAGGAAAACTGTTTAGGGAAGAGACGAAATAAAAATGCAATCAATTATCTCTTGCCGTGCCCAGGTGTGTGGGTGCAGTCAATTTTCAAAGTCATCGAGAATTTTAGATGAGAAAAGGGAAGCTGTTCATGGCAAATTGCAAGTGTTGGGGGAAGGGGGAGGGAGAAGGAGAGAGAAAGCAGAGAGGGGAGAGAAGGAGAGATTAATTTCCCTCTCGAGTGAGAAGTGTGTTCGAGACAGACAGATGAGCTGTAAATACTCCAAACCAAGGACAGGAGCTGAGACAAGGGAGAGGCTGGTGATTGAGGTGTGACTGTGATGGAGGTAGTACATTTTCTGGCCAAGGTGACTGGTTTTGTTCTGAAAGGGGGAGATTTCTGAGATGTGGCTGCCGCACTTCACATCAACCTGGACCAGGACAGCATATTTAGACTTGATAAGTGATATCCAGGTCCCAGTGGGGTTTTCCTTAAGGGTCAGCTTCAGCTGCCTGTCTTGTAAGGGATGTCTGACGGGGGAGAGGGGAGGGGAAGAAAGAAAGAAAAAAGGGAAGGGGGAGGGGAAGGAAGGAGGGAAGGAGGGAAGGAAGGAAGGGAAAGACGCTTTTCTTTCCTCGTTAAAATTATTGAGCTGTCTACAAGTGGTGAGCAAGGGGACCATGTGACCGGCAGTTAATCACATTGCTGTGAAATGTGACTGCTGCTGATAATAGGATCTTTCCTTCAGTAGAATTTCTGTTTCAGAAGTAGTGATTTTCACAAAGAAAAGAGGTTGAGGCAGATATCATTTCAGATCTAACAGACCCTGTGTATATTTTCTTTAGGAAGAAAAACCTCCTTTTTCCTTTTCCATTCAGTGTCCCTGTTTGTATTATTATTATCATCATCAATTTTTCATTTTCACAGCCCAAACTCAGGGAGTACAAATGTAACCCAGCTCCAGCCTGTCTGCTAGCAGATTAGTTCCCATTTAGTCATAAAGTTAACCAACCTTGTTCCAATCAATTAATCCCTAGAAGCCTTAATTTATTGATGCCCCAGTCTATGCTAGCCGTCGAAAAGATGAACATCCTGCTTCAAAATGAACTGCTCTGTCTTTCCTCCAAGATACAGGAATTATAAAAGGATGGTAGTAAATAAGCATTTAGAAATCCCTTCTGTACAATCAAAGGCAAAAGCAGCACAGAGAAGAATAAAGGAGATTTTAGCATGCATGAAAAACAGTGCAATAAATGAATTGGGCTCCCAGGACAGGAATATCGGGGCTGTGGAGCCACTGTGGGCTCGGCTGAGTTGGCTCCTCTGTCATAAGTTGATCTAATGTACGACAGGCTACTGAAAGAACCACGGGCAGGTGAAGTTGAAGGTTCATCTACACCCCTTCCCACCTTCAGATTTTACTTGCCAGATTCACTTCACTCCTTTTTGAGGAGCCCGAATTACTTTCACTCTTGTTCTCTAGGATTTTGACTGGATTTACTGGTTCATCCAACATGAAACTTCTCTAAAGCATACTGAAATAAGTAGGAGTCTCTCTGTTGGTTTCCTTGGCTTGTAGATCAGGTGTTGCTAAAGCAAATGCTTTAGTCAGAACTAATTAGAGTTGATCTGGCTGCATACAAAAAATTGTAGCAAGAAAAGCATTGAAATATTAAAGTTGTTTCCATGTTACTGGATTGGAACGGACCTATTTTAAATTTTATCTCCACATTTTAAATGGCAGTTGTTATTAACATGTTATTTTCTGAAAAGACACGATTTGGAAAACAAAAAGCACCTATAATTTTTCTGATATTAAAAAGAAAATATTTTAAAAATAAACATGAAAAAATTGCAGTCAGCTCAAGTGTTTCTGGAAAAGCAAAACAGTGCAGGTTGAGGTGCTCAGAAGGACCTAAGTAAAGGCCAGGTCTCAGCTCTTGTGCCCCTTCAGCAACAGGACACAATGTGGCTCCTCTGACAGCTTTTGCCTTCTCTGATCAGTCTGGCATACTCTTCTGCCTGACAAATGATCTGCAAACAGATCCACATTTTCTCAGCTACCTCAGCTCAAAATTACTTTGCTGAGTAATTCTTGGGTGGTTGTTCAATCGCAAGCCGTTCTTCACAGGAGCTGCGTTTTGACAGGCGATCTGCTTCAGGTGGGCTCTCCTCTCTGATGGGTTGGCTTCCTTGTGCCTGCATTGAATGAATGTGGGTGAGGCATCACTTTGTGGCTGTGAGAAGTGAGCCAACAGAACACTTATTTCTTGCAAACTGTAAGAAAGGCAACGTACAGCAAGCACAAATGCGGATGAAGCAAAGGGATTTTCTCCTAGAAAATCTTTGTGGAAATACTTGTGATGCTATGTCTTCCTTGGTCTCCTCACCAGACAATGTGTCTAGGCTGTTTCCTCTCATGCAAGAATCAGCTTGACCAAAGACAGGCATTCCTATGGACGAAGGAAGGAAATGGTTCTTTCTCTTCTTTCTGCTGCTGCATCTCCTTGGTGGGGTTGCAAACATCACATCTCCTTTGGCACATTTTTTTTAATCTACAAATGGAGAAGCCTGGCAGGCTTTGAAAAGTTTTTACTACTGGCGGGTATTGTCTTATTTGCTGTTGTGATCATCTTTTTATGCCTCGTAAGTTCTGCATTCATTTTTGCATTTTGGAACATCACTTAAAAGAATTTGCTGCAGCAAATGTTGATTCCTGGCTCTATACTTGAAATTGTGCCTGTGTGGTTTTCCCTTTGGTTCTCGGTAGGCATTCCTGGCAACAGAGAAGGGAAACTGGTCCTGAAAAGGGCTGAACCATGTTTGTCCAGTCCTCTGCCCAAGCTATTTGGGGCAGTTCAGAGATCTGCTCAGCTCAGGGACAGCACCTTGTTGAGGCAGCAACCATACTACTCCTCATACTAGGAGAAGGGTCTCTTCGCTTGGAGTATATCTTATATTCTTCCTTCGAACACTGGCTGCTGACAAAGACAGCCTGTTGGAGTAGGTTAGGTATGGTCTGACCTGGTTTGGTATTTCTTGTGAAAGAGCCTTTATTTCTGCTCTCGGGGGAGTGGGGGTGGGAGTGCTAGACGGGCCAGAAATTCCCCGCCTTTTTCCCTGTCTTTTTGTCTGCTAGAATAGCTCAGGTATATTTCTCTGTTAGCTTCTTCAGTCCCTGCAAAGTCCTACACAGAGCAAGGACCAATTTTCCGTACTTTCTTACTAAACTGAGTAGCTGTTCTGCCAGAACACAGTCCCAAACACATCAACTCTCCCGACTGCTGCCAGGCCCTTACAGCGTGGTCCAGCTGCCTTTCCTTCAGGTTTCCAGCATGTTCCAGGTAGGCCTAAGGGCCCTATTTGAATGCAGTTCAAGATACATAGTTCTGCCTCATTTCCAGCCTCACAGCTTCATTCTCTAACCTGTCGTCCCTCATCTCCTGTTCCTATACCCTACAGCACTGCAGCCCTGCTTGCATATGCTTCTTGCTTCCCCTTGATTGCCTTTTGCGCTTCCTCCCTTTGCCCATACTGGCTTGCTTTCACAGGCAGTGTATTTATTGCTAGCTGGCAAACGCAAGCACTTGGACATACATTCAATTATCTTTGAACAATTTCCATTTACTGTGGTTTTGCTTTCTTCCCTTTCACTGAACACTGCCTGTATTTTCACAGAGCTTGTTCAACTGCAATACAGCCTGCTGCTGTTCTCTCTGCTTCTCTCTTTTTTTTTTCTTTCTTTTTTTATTTTCCACATTTTCCGTGTTTTCATTAAGCTTCCTTACTAAACTCTGGTGACCATTTCTCCACTGCTGCCCTTTCTGTACATTTGCACTGAGAAGGGTCCAAGTTTAAGTTCAGTGTGTTAAATGCCCCATTCACCTGGAAGGAAATCAATGGTACAGACTGGGGTTTTGCCTACTCCCTCACACCAAAATGTCTCTCTTTTTGATGTACAGTAGACTCCCTCTCCCTTGTGGTTTCACTCTTATCTGTTTTTCCATTAAAACTTGACTTCTGCCTTACTTTTACGCCAATGGAGTGCACTGTGGAGATGATACAGGTCACTTCTGCATACTGTTCAGGTGCAGGTGTGGTTTTGATCTTCAGATCAGTTCTCAAGAATGTGATCTTCCCTGAGAGCTTGCCTACGCTCAGTGTTGCTACTCCTTGTTCTCCCTTCCCCCTGGCTGGTAAAACATGACTGTATTTGGACCAACACTGTAATAACACCTCTTATATTTTTGTAAGAGAGACGATTTGATATCCACAAAAAGATGAGACATTGGAAGAAAGGAAAGTGGTTTGATTGTCCATCTCTGAAATGATCCAGACTGGATGACTTTGTGGAAGAGTTGCTTTTGTCAAAATCTTCAGGAGCAGGGAAATACCTGTAGCACAGAGGTACTCAAGCTATTATTAAACAAACAGGCTTAGGCACAGAAGACGCAGCATGAGTTGAGCTGTACAGAGACACACGATGCTTCAGTTGGAGTGCTTCTAACGATAGTTCAAGTAGCACCATACTACGCCACGGTTACTGTTGTGAGTGCAGCAAAGAGATACCAGCCTGTCACACAGCAAAGGACTCCTCACCTGCAGCGGGGCTCTGTGTACTGCTGTCCTTTGACTTAATCAAACTCTGGTCATCTGGGTGAGAACATGTGGAGACACCCAAAAGATGGGATTCATGACATTGATGAAAGAAGATGGCAGAGGGCGATCTACCACTATGAGCCACTTGTCTGAGCTGTCCTTCTCCACAATTCCATTATCAACATTAGCTAGTGATGGGAACTCTCATGATGGTATCTCCTTTAAATTTTCTTCTTCCACCCACCCACACTAACAGTTTGTAGTTCCTGGTGAGTACAGCCACAAGACAGGCCTTTAGCCTTTCTCCTGTAAGTACTTGGGTATCACTTACTTATTGGTCATGGAGCTAATTGAAGGGTAGTTAATGCCATCAAGCATCGGGATGTATTTATATTTTTAACTACATGTAAGTGATTATCAACATTATAAATAATTACAGTCTGCCTCCCAGCCCCTCTGCTCCATTCCACCCTGCTAATTGCAATGCTTAGATCTCAATGAGCTCATTATGTTTTGTCGATATGCAGCTCTTTGGCTGCTCACTTAGTAGGGACCAGGGGGACGCAAATGGGAGCTAAAGATTGAAAATGCCAAGCTCCTAGGGATTTGAGTTAGCGATCATCACTGCTTCATCTCTATGCACAATTTATTCAGCACTCCACCTTCCCTAATAAATTATAGATCCCTCAAAGGGAAGCTTTGCCAAGGGATGGGCAATTGCCTTACTCACGGGGGAGCCCATTCTGTGCAGTATTGAGCATCTTTGACATCTGGTCCTTGCAGGATTGGATCCCTCCTGCCCTTCCCCTCTGCCCATCTTTTCCACCCCTTTTGGGAAACATTAACCTTTTCAATGTGATGTATGCGAAAGGGCGACAGTCAGCAGTGGCAGTTCCTAATGGATTCTGTTTGTTTGGTTGTTTGTTTGTCTGAACTGCCTGCAATGCTGTCCAGACCTCTTGGAAAAGCAAGCCAGAGTGCAACCAATATTTTAATTAGCAGCAAAAGGCAGAGAGGCTTTTAAAGAAAAACAGTGTTTCAGTTCAGAAGTAAGGAGCAGATGAATGTGGGGCAGAGGATTGGGGATTCAGTCCAGCTGAAGAGAGCAGCACATAGTGCCTCTGAGGGGCTGAATTTTCAATCGCAGGCCATGGTGCTGAGTGGTGAGATGGCTATGGTGGTCTTTTGGGGCTTGTGGGCTACAAAGGGGTGAATTTGTGCCCCTTACTCTTGTTCCTGGCAGTGCAAAAGGAGCAGAGACATGTCATATCTGCCTTGCCAGGGACTGAGAAAAACCCCAGTAGAGACTACTACTATACAACAAAGGCTTCTACTTAAGGAACTGAGTTACAGGGGAAACCCTCTGCCCACCCCTCTGTCCTCAAACAGGATCAGTTCTACTTTCCCCTCTCCTGATAGCTGTTTCCTTAATTCTGTCTGAAGATGAGGATGCCGCAGCCTCCCCAGGAGATATTTCTCTAGTGCTTCACTACTCTTATTTCTGGAAGGCTTCCCCCAAAATCTAATCTCCATCTGTTTTATTGTAAATTAAAGCCATTGTTTCTCATCCCATCACCAGCAGATGCAGAAAAGTTTATCATGTTCTACAGCAGCCTTTACTTATTTTTACACTGTCTCTCTTCAGCATTCTGTGGTCCGAAGTCTACAAATCTTTTCAGTTTTTCCTCCTCAGGCTTTCTGGACTTCTGATCATCCTTTCCAAAGCCCTTCAAGTCCCCAGACAATTAAACTGAAATTAAACCAACTTCAGGAGTGGCAAAGTCTAACTCAGCTTTGTGACTCCACTTGCTGATTCTTGCAAGAGCTGGGAGCTCAGTCACCCAGCTTCACAGTGAGCAGAGAGGGCTGCTCAGTGAAGAGCCAGTCAATCTCAGCCCTCGGCATCAGGGCCGACATCTACAGCAAGCATCTTTTGGCACCCACGGGTGAATATTCCCCGATGATTCAAGGCAAACACCAGTGTCAGAAGTGGATCTGAGAAGGAGGAGCTCTCTCCAGGTCATGCAGATGTTGGTGCTGTTGTGTCACTTGAGCTGTGAATCAGTAAGAATTCTCCAGGATGATACTGGAACTTGTGAACAGAGGCAAATAGGTCTCCTGGAATTAATTCCTGTTAGTAATATGGAGATAGAGATAGGCAACACAAGCAGACAGTGAGACTGTGCCAATAGCAAACTAGGCTGTGGCCTCAAAAATATGAAGGTTTAATAGGAAAAAAAGTCATATAGAAGAATTGGGTTTACAAAAAAAACCCAAACCAAAACAAAAAACCCAGACAAACAACATCCTATATCTGCTATCTCTATCCACTGGGACTGTTACTCAGTCCAGCCTCCCATTTTGCTGCATAGGCGCTGTGCCAGAGTAAGGAGCAGAGCAGCAGACGGGCCTCACCACTGAAAGGAGAGTTTCATTTTTACAGCCATAAGTGACACTCTGGAAAATGGAGAGATGCAAAGTTGCTGCTTAGGTCTCTCACAGACTCCAGAGCTTGCTGACTAAATCATGGTCACGAGCATGTTGTTATGAAAGCCCTTTTCACCAGGAAAAGCAGTGACTCTAAAGCTGGCCCACCAGCTACTACTGAATCCCCTCGCAAGCACTTGCTTTGAAATTCTCCTTTTATAAATCAAGGGCCACTCCTCCACTGACTGCACAGCGGTGTACTTCAGCCACTTAGCAAAGTCAGCTGTTGTTTCAGTGAGAGGAGCTGGTGGATCTGAAGTTTGGCAATGGTTTATTCCTGTCCCATCAGAGAAGCGAGGGGAAGAGACAGGCAGTGGAGAAGGGGAGAGCTGCAGACCTTTCCAGCATCTTTATCTGGGCACAGACCTGCTGCTGCCAGCAGTCCTTCTCCGGGGGACATGATGTAGGAAAGCAAGCCAGCTTGGGTGAGTGCAAGGGCTTTGTGACAGCAGTCAGAGGAGTGTTATTTGTGGCAGGGACTATATATAACTACATTTGTTTGTGTGTAGATTAAATATATATATGTGTAGTGCCTTATCACTGCATTCCAGCTTGAATTTAAAACACAAAGGAAAAATCAAACGTTTTAGAAAAAGCTAAATTTATCTGGGAATGGGAATTATAACAGCAAAAAAGCAATTAATCAGGGGTACATGTGGAGATTAGACAAATATTTTACTCCTTCCCTACAAAGACAAAAACTGCATTAGTTTACCTAGCTACTATTAACAGCTCTAATTCTCTTCTTCCCATTCACCACCACCACTCTGGAGTGACCACCTATGGATGAGGTGTGTCCAGCTGATGTGAAGAGAGCTTTGGCCCAGCTCATATGCGTCCCTGCTTTGAGGAGGAAACCCGCCCCACAGCAGATAGCCTGAGTTTAAGTGGGGCACTGACCCTTGAGTCTGAGCCAGCAATGTAGGCAGAAAGGAGGTATGAGCATTCATGAACTGATGCCCCTTCTTTCTCCTTATACTTCATTCTTTGGTCCTCTCATTCTTTGGTGCCACTCAATCCCAAGCAAAGCACCCAAAGACACCTTCATCATTGATTCATCCCTTGAGCTGGACCTTCAAGAGCTCTGCCACCCCAGCCCAGCCTGGTCCTTGCAGAGAGGGCAGGTGCCCCACCACTAGTTTGCCAGGCATAGTCCCCACTGCAAAACCAATCCCCAGATCTTCTTTTGTGCTCTGACTGCCCTGGAAATGTGCCACTCCCAGCAGAGCTTTCTGCTGCCTGCAGCCTACACCACAGTGCTTTATTCTGAATCAATACTTGCAGATACTGGAGATAAGTCAGGGAGAGAAATACATTAACGTAGCTGAAGAAACAAAGATAATGATATTTTTTCTTTTTTCTTCTTCCCTCCCTTCTCGCACAGAATAAAATTTTCTTTCCTGCTCCCCTCCATCCTCATCTGTATGATCTGCACTTTGCAGGGCTCCAGACTCTTGAATTATTTCCCACTTTTCAATAAAACCTTAAATCTTTTTTAAAAACTGCTTGTTTTAATTGAAAAATTTCAATCAATCAATTTGCCCCTTCTCTACCCTCTCGCCTCCCTCCCCTCCCCCAAACAGACCCATTTGCAGTAAATAATCTGTAGCCAGACTTTCTGCTCTAAAAAAATAAATAATTCTGCATTTGCTGAATCCCGCCTGATCTCCCAGCTTTAAATCACTGCACTTTGTACTGAGCTCAGCCGAAATGTTGAACACACTGAAGCATGACTATTACTTGGAGACTGCAAGTGTTTTTAAAGGTACAGCCTCTGAGGCCGTCGTCCTTTTTCTTCCCAGGACAGTCTGAGGGAGGAGCTGAGCCAACTCCTGAGGATAAGTTGTCTCTTCCCTGTGTTTTGCCCACTACAAATGCAGATGTTGCCTTGTCTTGAAGGGACTTATTAAAGACTGACTGAAGGCAGGAGAAATCCAGTGGGTCTTTGAGCAAATCCTGAAGAAGAGGCATCTTGAATGATATAATCTAATAGCCACTGGACTGAGTCCTTTTTTAGACATGTGATATCAGGTAGGTTCCAGAAGGTTCTCTGCATCTGCTCAGACACTGGAGAGCAAGTGCCCATGCTCCCAAGTGCAAATAGTTGCACTTGGACCCAGAAGAGCCCAGGGTATCCCAGCCAGGGGAGGAAGGTCCCCAAAATCTTTGCAAGTCTTGAAATCGTTGTCAGCATTCTGCAATTCTCTTTAACTTTCCTCTATTCAAAAACTTTAAAACCAGTTACATGCAGGTTTATTTCACAAAGGAACACAATCCTTGTATTTATTAATTACTCATATTTCTTATTTAGGCATATATATTAATTTCTTTTTTTCAGGATTGCTCTTGTCAAAGCTAGTGACTATGCCCTGTCCCAAAATGCAAGTTGCATCTGAAGAGGGAAAATGCAGCACGCAACAGACTACTGATGCCTAGTTATGATTTATATAACTCATGAGCTTCCAGCAATTTAGAGATGAAAAATGGTTTATCCACACTTTGGTGTGTTGAAACACTCTTTCTACCATTTGTCTTGAAACTGATTTTGTTTGGGTGGTGGTGAATGCTACGCCCAGAGCCGTGAGTGGAATGTCTAACGGGAACTGTCAGACACGGAACAATGGGTGTCATCATGCTTCTGGGGTGAGATGGGAGGGTCCAAGAGGATCCCAAGAAGTTCAGGTCATGATTTGCCAGTGCATTTAGGGGGTTTTAATTAGAATTGGAAATTATTGTACTGTTCTTGGATTTCCAACCAAACTGAAAATAAAAACTGTTAAGAATTAATTTTTCATGCAGTTTTTCCCTTGTGCATTTGAGCACATTCATCAGTGATAGAAGAACATTGCAAATGCTGTATTTTCACTTGGAAATTGCTTCCCCTCTCCTCATCCCTCTTCAGTATATCAGAGGGAATCAGCTCTGTAATTTTCATTGACTGTGTAAAGAGCTGAGGTCAGCTAATCCACAAGAGCTCCTTCCCAGATTTGGCAAGTGGCCAGAATTAAACAATACAAAAGATCAGAAACATTGAAATCACAAAAAGAGACTCATCCTAGTGTTCTCTCGATACTCTAATTAAAAACCCCTCAGACATTAATGTGAGATCCGCAGATGTAGGCCCAAATTCATTCTGGGACAATTTGATAGAAGCTGTTATAATCAGGTTTTAAGAATACAATTTTTAAACTGTACCGACATACTGACCGATGCTGATGCAATTTTTGCATTAATTAAAATATACTGGTGCTGAAATTCACCCTTTCTGGGTTTTTCTTTTCCAGCTGTGAGCTTGATTCTGACCTCTGTCCCTTAGATAACCCCATCAGGAGTCACCACTGCCAAGATATTAAATAAACCATTTTCTTTTGTCATTTTGTAGTTTAGGCCACATTACCATTTACAGGAGGGCCCATTTCCATCTCCCACTGCTGCTAAGGGACTGTAAGGTGGATAAAATGTAACTTACACAGAGCAACGTGAAGATGGCATTAGGATAATGGAGCAGCAGTCAGAGGTTTCCTTGCAAAATCATGCTCATAGTGCTGGTAAATGGCATATGGATTCAGAGCTAAAAATGGGCAGCGGCCCTGTTGTGTTTCTAGTGTTACTTTGGCAGTGACTGAGACTTCTCGCTCTTCCCTGTTTCTTGTCTTGCTCTGGACAGCCTGATTTTCCTTCCCCTGTCCATGTGTCTCAAATCCCACCTTGAATTACGCGCTCCCTTTTCATGGCCACACATGGTAGCAGCTCTGCAGTTCAGTATTGCATAGAGGTTTGCATCAGTAGCAAAATGTGTTCGGTTGGGTGGCTCCTTCACTGGTGCTGCTGTGCTGCAGAGGGAGAGCTGAGGTACAGGCACTCTGCCACGCTCCCCTCTGCTCCCCGCAAGTCTCTGTTGCCCTTCCACGGCAACACCCCGGCAGGGTCGGGGTGCTGGGCTCCGTCCTGGCACCGGCTCCCGTGCAGCACCTCCACCTTCTTGCCTTCTCTCTGCCTCAAGATCCTGCTGTCCCCCATGTCCAGGTGTTAGCTGGGATCTGCCTGTTCCAGTTTAGTTCATGAGAAGGGCAGAATCAATAGCTGATACTGAAATGAGTAAAAGGGAAATACAGCGTGGTCCTTGCGGCACAGTCCCTCTGGCAGAGGTAAAACAGTGCTCTCCAAGATACCTATTCTCCAACCTCCTCTTTCAGAGAAGGAGGGAAAATTACAGGCCTCTGATTACTCAGGGAGAAGAGCGCACAACTTCCATCTTCATAATTTCTTCCACCACAATCAAGCATTTCAGCAAAAGAGCCTGAAAGCCTGAAATAGTCAGTCAGGGATCTTTCCGCCCAGTTCCTTCCCTGATAACGCACAAGAGGAATAAAAATGAAGACTCATCATTGCTGTGACGTTTCATTTCCAAAAGCATCTGTCCCCCCTGGGATCAGGAACTGAGGCTGTTGAGAATGGAAATATTCTCCTTGGGGAAAGTCCTTTTGCTGTTTCCAGGCTGGCTGTGTTCAGGGCATTTATAGATTTTAAGGTTGGATGGTCTGGTTGCATTTCTCTAGCTTGACCTGCTGAGGACCATGAGAGGGTGTCACCAGTAATTCCCCCGTGGAGCCTGGTTCTTAACCTGGAGCTATGAAAAGGCTTGTTCTCATTAGAATTGGCAGACTTTCCCCAGAAAGCATGCCTGCTGCTCATTGCTGCCCTGCAGATCCAACAGCCTGGAGCTCCAGTGCTTGCCAGGCCAAGCCCTGCTCTCTCGAGAGTCGGTAGCGAGGACAGGGTAAGTCCTGTCCCCTCCCCACACTCCCTTCCAGAAGCTTCCTCCTTTGATAATGGTTTGGAAATATGTCACCAGATATACTAGACTTTGTGGACCTTGTTTCCCTGGAGTGACAGTCTCAGGGAAGGAGGCATCATCAGCGCCCAGACTTGCACCGTGTTAAACGCAGGTGGAAAGCCATAGAATAGCCCCTCTCCCCCATGCCCTGCCACCAAGTCTCTATATTGCCCCAGTTACACCATGCTTGAAGTGGGCCCTCCAATTAGATGTGATGTGGGCAGCATCTTGTATTTATTAGAGAGTAGTGTCAGCCCTGTGAAGCAAAACAAGTAACTGTTGAAAAACAGCGCTGCTAAAATAGAGGACTAGTTCTGATCAGGCAGGGTGTGATATAACATGGTGGTTTAAAGCCATGTAATGCCATTTTCCATTAGAGCTCTTGTTTGAGTCAGGAAGGGGTTTGATCCATTGATGGAAGCTGTTATAAACAGATGAGAAAACCTCATCCATATGTCTCTTGAGATTGTACGAAGCTGACAGTATGCTAGCTGACCACAGTCATCTGGGAGTCTCCCACACAAAATAACCCTCTTTTCATAAATAACAGGATTGTTGTTGTGGTGGACTGAGATTTGCTGTAGAATTCAGTTATGTCAAACAAAGAGCTGCTTCTGGTTTTTAATTTGAGCTATTAGAAAGATTCGTCTTTCTGTCTCATTTTCCTTCTCCTTCTCCCTTGTCTTTTATTTTTTTCCCCCCTCTGTCTGTCTTTAGGATAGCTTTAAGCTATTCGTCTGGAACAAAAGACTTGCGTGGGTCTGGTCACTGGTGCCTCTGGATTGAACAGTCACGATTTCAAATCCTGCTTAGGACTAAACTTGGACGAATTCCATAAGCTAATAACCCAGCAGAGTGTTTCAAATTGATGGAGGTGCCGTCCTCTAGATGAGACATAAAAACAGGGATCCAATCTGCTTGGCAGAGACCCCACAGGACTTATCAAAGATGAGTGGGGGTTGCTAACTGTTTTGCCCTTGTCAAATCCTTACCACCACCACAGCTTCTCTTCCTGTTCCAAAGCAATGACACTGGACCTTATGAAAATGAGATGGTGAACTTGAAGTAGCCATCCTTTTTCTAATTATTTAAAGCAGTTTGCAGTGTCTGGCAAGAGGGGGGAAGAGATCCACTCACTTGAAAGCAGAATGACCCTGAATTTCAAAAAGCAAAACAAAAGCGAGCAAATGGTGCCACCATGCTCTGCAGCAGTGACATTATTAAATGATCAGTGAGCTATTAAAGCAGCAACATTTAGTACCTCCCCAAATGACTTGTACTTCTAACTGGTTTCCAAATTGAGATTTTTATTGCCTCCATGTACAGACAGAAAAAGGCTGTGTGTGTGCTTCTAGAGGCTCCAGCATAAGCAGACTGTTCACTATAGGATCAATGAATCTTCTCAGTCGAAAACTAGTAATGGCTTATGAGATTCCTCACTCCTTCGTCTTGTTTTCCTATTAGGGCTGGAAGCTTTGAGGTGTGAGGCACAGTAGGGGTCATAAATACGGGGGATTTTGCAGAGAGCCCTGCACGATTCCTGAACTTCCTAACATCTGTGAAATTTGGCAGACTTGTGCATAAACAGACTGTTCTGAAATCTCCCCAAAACTGCTGATACCATTCAAAGAGTGAATGCTGTGAGAACCGCGTTTCCAGCAGGAGACTTGGGCACGCTGGTTTCCACTTCCAGGTAGAAATATGGAGCATGGAGGAACGATGAGTCTATGGAGGAGGAAGGGAGAGGAAAGGGAATTGTAGATGCTAGTGAAGGTGAATACTGTCTTGTACGAGCTGTGCTCCTGGGATGGGGATATCTGGGAAATGGCCTGCTACCAAGTGCGGTTCAAGCTAGGCAGGGTGTTCCCGTGGGCAAAAGCACAGCATGTGTGACTGCAGGAGGAAAGCCGGTTAAAACACAAACAAATAAACTACCCAGCAAAAGTGGGTTCTGGCTCTAGTTGCAGTTAGTTGTGTGCTTGTGATATACCGTAGGCTAAAGTGGAGTTTGGGTCTTCCATGCACCTGAAATAAATGCAAATGTTACTGCTTTGATTTGTTTTTCTCCATCAGTTCTGCACACGCATGCCGCCTGCACTTGCTGAGTGAGTCAGGGCATTTCTCACCCAGGCTAGGCAGTCACAGGGAGAGACTGTTACTGCTGCTTCTGGTTTTACGTATCAGGCGCCTGATTTCCATGACAGAAACCACTCATCCTTTGCGGAGGTGGCAGGCAGAGCAGTGGGGGTAGGATGGCCTGAGACACTGTATTAGAAGATGCACATTTTTTATCCCATGCTGGTTTGAGTCTCCCTCCATCCATGCTGACTGCACGTTGCTCCCATTTTGTGACTTTCTGGTGGCTGCATGTGGCACAGGTTTGCATTTCCAGTTTCTTCACAGTGTCTGTCTACCCATGGATCCATGCACTGCAAAATGCCTTTGCCTTTCCTGGTAATCTTAGCAAACAGGAGGTCTGCGTGGGCAGCATGTTAAGGTTTTCTACATGTTAAGAACTGTAGAAAACTGGGGTGAAGAGCCCTTAGAGACCCTTCTATACTTCCTTTTTGGAACTTCATGCAGGACCAGTTAGACATAAACCATTCTTTTCAGCTGTGGGTTTAACCTGTTCTTGAAGACCTCTAGTCTGGAGATTTCCAGATGTGCTACGGCAGGTTATTCCAGTGGTTAACTGTCCTTACCTTTAGAAAGCAATTCCTAAGACCAAAGTCCAGCAGTAGACCTGGATTCTTCCAGGCCATGGTTAAGGCAGAGTTGTAAGGCACCATGTAGAAGCCCGTGTAGCCACTTCCTTGGCTGCACCCACTCAGATCTAAAGGCTTCCTCCCCAGGACAGTGGGTCAGAAGTTTCCCACCCTGTAAACGCAAGCAATGTAGAGAGACAAAAAAAAGGGCAGCAGGGCCATTTCTGGCAGAGGAGCCTTCTGAGATTGGCACTGACAAAATGTCCTAGAGACTTTACTGAGTCCAATTACCACTTTATGTCTTTGAAGTGTCGAGTAAATGAAAGAAACTACAAGATCAAGCCGTGTTAGTCTTCTCAATCCCTTAAATGTTTGACAGCCCTCTCCCCTTCTTTCTCACTTTCTCAGACTACTTTGAACTTTTAACCTTCGCTGCTGCTTTCAGTTCCCATCTGCAGAAACCGAACTATGCCCAGCCACTCCCAAATTCCAGCAACAATCACGAAACACGTTCAAAGCAATGCTGCCCTCCCTGGAACTGACAAACTTTAAGCTGTCTCCAGCTTTCTGCACTTCCACGCACGTACGGTTAGTCTCATCCGTCAGCGCTGGGAGGCTCCACGGAAGCTTGCTGGGTACTGCAGCAGCCATGAGACGGCCGGTGCTGTTTCACACAACCAACTATCCCTGTCCACACGCAGACAACAGCCGTGAACACCAGCTGTTCGGGCTGTGCTGTACTGCTGGGCAGAAGAATACAGACACCCGCAGCACATATGGTATTAGGATGGTAACGAGCGCATTGGGACAGACCCTGAAACAGAAGGGAAAGGTCCACATAACCATCCTCAGGCACCGCAGTGGGAGTTGGAAAAGTGGGACCGGATCACTGGAGAGAAAAGCAGTGTCAGGAGTCATCCTCAGCCACTAGGTCTGGGCTTGGTTGCAGTGTTAGCAAGGCTGATGGCTGGCTTTTTGCAGAACTAGAGCTAAAGGCGAGGTCACATCAGTTCGACCTCCCCTTTAAATAAATAAATAAATTATAAACAGAGATCTCACAGTGATGCCTGAACCTGATGTCTCATGCTCACTTGTTTTGATGTGTCTAATGTGAGTGGGCGGGTAATAAAAGCTTCATTTAGAAGCTAGCGTCTTCACAGGCACTGCTGGAAGCCCCTGGGACTCTGCACTTCTGGAATTTTCCTCTAATGGAAACATCAGTAGATAACTATTGATAAAGCAGAACATGCACACACGCCCACAAAACAAGTCAGCAACGGGGTTTTTTCCTGGACTGTCAGGTATCGGATGCAGAGGTGTATTTAGATTTCCCCAGGTTATGTACCCACCTCAGCTACTGCATCAGCACTCCTGAAATGGCCATTATGATGACCATTTGGGGAAGTGCCCTGGAGAAGTACGTGGTTAGTGTAGCATGGGTAGGCATCAGCTCAAAATGGGCAAATAAAGGAGTCCTCAGCCCCCATAATGCAGCTGTGGATAACGGCATCGACTGCATTTCTCCCAGCTGGACATCACCGTGTAGATGATAAGCAGGCACTGCCCTGTAACAGGCAGACCTAGTGCTGATATTTCACACAAGCAGGAGCTCCACCCCATGGAGTTGTTATCTAGGATATTATTCTTCAATGCATTTGCAGGTTACTCAGTTGCTTTTTAAGCAACTGAGTCTCCAGGAAGGGCGGGTTCCTGTACCTGCTGGGTCTCTGCGGCAGCTCTGATGTGCAGCACCTGCCTAGCGTTGGGCTCAGGGTTAGCTGGAGGAATTGTGGCTATCGAGAAGAGCCCCCGAAGTTACTGCTGACCTCCTTAAGGTGATCTTCTGTCCTTCCAGTTCAGTGCTAAAATCACCATTTCAGGTCCTGAATACAAGAGAATTAAAGAGCGCTCTGTTCTCCCAGGACAGTCTTCGGGGTCAGTGCTAAAGGTTTGGAGGGCTACAGCTTTAATCCCAACCTCGAATTTGTACACTGCTCCGTGGCTGGTTCATACCATGACATTGTTGACCTTGTTTCCTGGATACAAGCACAGAAATACTGCCTGTATCCAAGCATTTTTAGGTAATTATTTTCCCTGAACATGAAAATTGGAAGACCCCTTTGGTCTAGTGCATTACTTTATGACAACCACAGGGATCTGCAACCAGGCGTGGGGAGAAAGGGAGATTGTTTCCTCCTGTCTGTGGCTTTATACAGCATCTGCCTTTGAAAACAAGAAGCAAACAAGATGACCCCCACCTTATCTGCTTGCGTAAGTCATTTTGCCTGAAGCCTGAGCACTGTGGGATGGTTAATGTAAAACTTGCTCATGCATCAAATAGCAGTAATTTACCTTTAGACTCCGCTTTTTTATTATTATTATTTTTAATTATTTCAGAAAAATGCTCCTTAATTAAAAACTCACAGATATGAAGCTTGGAAGAAATGTGGCCAGGACATTCTTGGATTACTACAGGCTGAACTCCTTGGTGGAGAGACCACTAGCACCTACTCCTAAAAGTCGGTAGGTCAGAAAGCAATTTCTCTTGCTTTAGCAGGGCTGCTTTTTTAATACCTTTCATGACTAAACTTCAGTACTAGTGCATTATGGCTTTATAATAAGCGTGCTAGTCTAACTGTGCTTATTTTATTGAAATTCCATTCGGAAATAAAGCATTTATGATCAGGAAAGATACCTGGTTTATGCCTGAAAAAATATTCAGGGGATTTTGGAGATATTGATATCTTTCCTGAATTCTGTCTGCTGTACACCAATCTCACACCAGTATCTTTAATGGACTTACCCTTCATTTATCTCCTGAGAGTGAGAGGAGAATCAGACTTTATTTTGAAAAGTTTTAATTCTGGAAGTGAAAACTTTTTCAGTGCTTCAGAAAATTACTTGCAAGCCTGTGCTAAAGGCAGGGTTCTCCATCTCGCCTTGGACCTGCTGCAATGCTGTCAGCCAGATGGCAGGTTCCTTCTGCCAGTCCGACTGGGACCTTTTACCTGGGGATGCCCTCTCTCCATAAGTCCTTACTCCAGCCTTATGACCAGTTTCGTGGATGCTTGTTCAAAAGGAAGTCTTTTTGGACATGAAGTAAGGCACTGGTGAGTGATGTACAAATGTGTGAACACAGGGTTTGAAATGCCCAAGCTCGAATCCCTGCAGTGCTGCTGGTCCTCCTTCTCATGTTGGCCAATTGGTGTCCTTTTGGTGTCTCTTAGCTTGTGTGAGGAGCAGGGTAGATCCCATGAAACCATTTGTTGAAAACCATCATTCCTTGAACAGGCAAAGCTGCGTAGTAACGTGAAGGGGGGAGCAGAGCAGGAACTAGAGCTCTCGTTTCATGGAAAACACCATATTCAGAATTTGCCTCCATTCTGAGAGAACAATAACAATGCCTCCAAACCCAAAATTTCCAATTAAATGTGCCTGGGCCAAGTGGAATGTTTCACTTGGGTTTCAACTCTTAATAGCACAACCAAATATAATCTATATTTTGCAGTGGAAAAAACAATTCCAAACTGGCAAGGGAGGCAGCTGATCCCTGAAATTCACTCCCTTCTTCTCCCCACTTTTCCCCCCCTTAAAAAAGTACCTGTGGGAACTGTTGCTCATTTGCAAAGGAGCGCTTTCCTACTTTAGATTTTCTAGTGATGCATAAGATGGATATTACAAATATCAGCCCAAACCATGGAGCAATTGCTGGAGTACTTTCTGCAGCCTTTAAAAATTCTCTTAGTGCAACCATTCTGGCAGTTCCTTATATACATCGTCAGAGCCAGCCTGACTGCATTAGGTATTTAAATGCCCTGCATTGAGTCCGTCTCCCTTTCTCTGTTCGTGATCTTGACACAACAGTTTAGGCTGGCTCAAGGAGGATTGTCAGCGCTGCAGTTCTGAATGCTCTTATCTGCAGAGACCTGCAGGGTTAGCAGAGAAAAGCATCCAGCATCTTCCTCTTCTCCGGAAATTGAATGTATCATTTCTCTCAGACTCCCAGGGGCTACAGCCTTCAAGGCTAAAAACCCACAACTATTGCTGAACCTAATTACCACCTGACAGCAAAAGTGCTTTTCCATAGCATCATTCAGTTACCTCATCAAAAGGAATATTTGTTTGCTTTCTTCATTTTAAATTAAGGGACCACTGTCAGTAGTAACTGAAGCATTTTAATCTCATCAGATATCCATGTTCATCTCTATAGAGACAGCCACGCCAGCAGGGAAAGATACACATCTATAATCGGGTTGCACATAGCAAATTTCTCTCATTCCCCCATCAGAGTCTAATGGGGTGAGGGATCTTTTGTTTGGGGAGTGCTACTTTACAGTAAAATCCTAAATACGGTAGATATTCAGCCCAAAGCCAACAGATGGTTAAGGAAGAGGTTTTTAAAGATTCATGTTGTTAATCTCCTGATAGCTTTCAAATACTGGCGTTTCCCTATAAGTAGATAAATGTCTTCTATTTGTATCCTGGGCTTTGTCACCTGACATTTGATCAGAGCCAGTATATATATAAAATGCACATCAATGAAATGAAATTGTTCTTTGAAGCTGTTGTGTTAACTGAAAACCTGTCCAAGAGAATCTTGCAAACTGCTGGGAAACAGAAGGGAGATGGCTGTGGCTTTAAATATGCCTTGGCTAGGCAGTTGCACTAGGAAAGGACTGGAATATGTAAAATGATACTAAATATCTGTGTAATCAGGACTAATTATATGGCATGGTTATTAGCTTGAAACAGGACATGTTGTGCCCACAGTTTATGAAAATATATTAAAACATTACCAGATTCCACACACACATTGAAAGAAAGCTGTAGCGTTAATAAATGTGTAAGGGACAACTAATTGTCTGCTTTGTCCCAGCCTACTATGGGCAGAACAATTTCTGTTTGAGGGAATTAGCGCAGCCAAGATGTATTATAACGATAGCCCTGGAAAAAAACAACAACCTGCAACACTTCCAGAGCACATCGGACTAAAGGATCTTAAAGAAGGAAATGTTTATGTTGTTTTCACCATGTTGCAGAGAAGGAAACCGAGGCACAGCAAGGGACAGACAGTCCTGAGAGTCAGAAATATGGCCAGGACCCAAACTCAGGCACTTTTTCAGCATTTAGTCCACCCATTCAGGCTGTCCGAGGCCATCCTAGAGCATAGGCACTGGGGGCAGTTCAGTGGGAACTGAACTAGGATCATCTGGGGCAAGAGGCAAGAACCGATGCAACCAATGCTCTCATTGCAGAACGAAGACAAGAGGCTGGGGCTAGGTTACAGTCCACTATTTCGTATACTCTTGCATCTTATTTCAAGAGGTAAAGAGAAATAGCTATATCTGTATAAGGTGCTTATGTGCCTGTATGTGAGTCCGCCTGGTCACCTGGCCCTGTGGTTAAATTTCACCTGACCTTTTCTACAGGAGCCCCTGGGACCAGTGTCACCTGCAGATGGGGCATTCAGCTCCTCACTGGGAGCTGGCTCCACCGGCTTCCCAGGAGGCCACCATGAGTATGAGTGCAGGGCTGGAGCCCTCAAGCATCTGCTGAGCCTGCTGGGGGGGCACCGGGGGTGCTGTCTTTTGTCCATGAGTGGTTGGGCGCTAGAAATTAATCTTGAACCCATTGTTGTGGTGGTGGTCTCTGAAGGGTTGGGGTGAGCTTGGGTGTACCCAGCTCTGCACTGGGCAATTCTGTTCCGTCCCAGCATGTCTTCATCAGCAAGAGGAGCTATTCACCATTGCAGGCCATGGTAATCCAGCTTAGAGGCTTCTGCTCCCTCTGTAACTGAAGGAACCTCTGAGCAAACCTCACAGGTTACTCTCCCGTGCACCCTCCCTCTCACCACAGCTCACCCAGTCCCTCACAGGACTCAACCTTCCCCCGGAAGCCCAGCCCCATGGCCATGCAGCACTTCCCACAGCCTTCTTCAAGGTCAGGACTTGTTTCAAACAGTAACCCCAATGTGTCCTGCAGTCCTCATCATGGGAAGATCCCATGATCCCAAACAAACGCCGAGTTAAGAAAGATAATCTCCGTTGCTATCAGCATGCTAAGCAATTATTTTCCTGAAGGTGATGTGTCTGCAGCAAGATAGGAAAGCATCAGTGACTCAGCTGGGGAGGGCAGGAAGGTTAGAATATTTTCATATGTGAGCTAATGAATTAAAAGCCTTGCTGAAAATGCTGGACGTTTTCTGAATGAAGCTGTTAGGCCTCTGAATTTCTAACAGAGTAAAAGAGACCTCTGTGCAGCCTACAGAAGCTGCTGGAGATGAGAGCGCTGCCACTTTGACATGCTTCAGAGACACTCAGGAAAGCCCGTCCCAGACACAAAGACATCTCTGTAAGGTTGGGTTAAGTGGGCACAGAGCAGGAGAGCACAGTACAGAAAAGGGCTGTTGGGTGGCAATGAAGGTTCATGCCCTCCCTCTCCTCTTGTTACTGTCCTTTTTTCAGCTGCTTGGTGACCAGCAAATTCTGCTCCCACTGCACTCACTGGAAAGCATTTGAGTGGGGCTCCCTTTGATGCTGCCGGTGGCACAGGGACCTCTTCCTCTTGTTGGGTTTCATCTCTTTCTACTTGTGCCAGACTGAAGATTAAGATTGCTTAGGTCGCAAGAAAGGTCCTCCACTGAAATCTTAGGTAAAAGGCGAAAAATTTGTAAGAGCTCAAGAGAAAGCAGAGTACAGCTGTTACAGAGAATAGTTAAGGCAGGAAAACAGAATTTTTGCTGAAAAATTTGCAAATGTCGGTCACCTTGCACTGCCTTCAGTCCACCCCTTTGCCCATATCAGCATTGCTCTGTTCTTTCACTCATTGACTGCACAGCAGAGCCCTGCTCCAAGGCAGCATCAGCAGAGGAACTGTTGCCTCTTTAACCACTTACATTTTTTCTTTGAAAGCCACCAGTTCCGTGTTTCCTGTTTTCTGGACACAATGGAGTTCAAATTATAGAAATGCTGAATACTTACAGCTCTGGCTGAGGTTAGGGGAGCTGGGCTTTGAACAGACACAATGTGGGTACCCTGAAAAATCCAACCTGGGCCTTGCTAGTGGAGCATTCTGCAACTCCTGTCAGGACCACCTCCTCCTGTAGGTAAAACCCAGGCTCTCTGCTCACAGGGGTGTTGGAAGAGAAATTCCTTCCTGTGTGGGATGCTCTCAGTCGCTGCACCAATACACATGAGAGGAAAGTCCGGAGGAAGATGAAAAATCCTGTCTAAGAGCAGGGATTTGATGGCATGCAACAAATAATGCCTGGGGCCACACACCAAGCAGAAAAAAGACAGAACAAAATATTGACTAGCCCTTCATTAATTGCCATCTATCCATCGTGCCCTGAATGAAACAGCAGTCTTGCTGAAGAAAAAGTAGGCTGTGATGAGGTAATTAAAGACCACATCAGAAGGCATATCCACCAGGAGGCTGAATTAAAATTGCTCTGACAGCCTTTATTCTGGCAATTCCTCCTTTTGCTGCTTGACTTTGCAGCCGTAATGATGATGTATGAGCTCACAGCTGCATATCCAACAGGCCACATAGGCCCCCGGGACTATCCTGTCATCCTCAGAGGTGATGGGCACCATTATCTGCATCACCCTGGGTGGAGCTGGGGAACGTCCTCCTATGTATGGGCACAGTCTGACAGGAGGCACTTCTGCCAGCACAACTCAGCCTTTCAAGTTTTAAGCCCCATCTTGACACTAAAGAGCTGTGTCCAGAGATTGTTTGGTCTTGCGGGCTCAGACTGATGCCACCCCACGGATCTTCTGCTTTCTGGCACGTGCTGTGCACGGGTCCTCCTGTCTCACCAGGTCTGGGATGTTCTTCCCAGTCTACCTCTTGCTGTCTTTCAGAAACACTCCTCTCTACACTTTTGTCTTCAGGATTTTTGACATTTCACCAACATCTGGTAGTGCCTTCTCTGACCTGGCCATGACTGAGATGAGAGCTGGGACTGAAGCGAGCTGGGAGTGAAGTCACGTGTCTGCTTTATGTAGCTGGCTGCTTCTTGTCAATCTCTAGGGGCTCTGTTTGCTGCCGTCCCCAGCTCACTTCTCCCACACATCACTTGTCATCTTTTTCCCCACCATTTGCAGTGGCTAAGAGAGGACAGCAAGGCAAAGTCTAACAAACAGAAAAAATAAAAAGTGGATGTTCTAGCAAGAGCTATAAATTTCATCTGGGCAACAACACTCTAGACCAAATTTTATCTCAGTGCAACTGAGATCTGAAATACTCCACAGCTTCCAGGGCACAGTAGCATTGCAATGCTGTCAAAGTGACAGAAAGGAAAATCGGGCACCTTTTCTTTTTTCCCATGAGTTCTGTCACACAGAAGATCTTGCTGGCCGTCTTTGAGCCACTCATCCTTTGGGCTCTGGTGACAGGGCATAGGCATGTGCTAGTCTAGGAAAATATAGCCCAGTTAGCAAACTGGTTTTAATGAAATGTCTGTGCAGGCCAAAGAAACTACACTTTCTCGGACATGTGGGCAAGGAGGTAGCTCAGATTTCAGCTGCACATTTCAGCCACACTGAGAGGCCACCACTGTTACGAAGAACAAGTTCAGTGTCTCCATATTTTTTTACTTCTTTCTAATCATTACAAAATAAAACTGAGTTGGGTCTTCCGGGATAAGTTCCCTAGAGCAATCCTGAAGACATTTGCAGGTCTGGCCATTCCCCTTGTCCACAGAGATACGTGCAGGCTCTTCACCTCCCCAAGGCCACTTGTAATATCAGCAGCTTACTCTGCTACACCTCTGAGGGGGTGAAGGGACTCCCAGAGAGTCCCCAGGGCACCAAAATGGTGCCAGTATCATAAACACTACTGTCAATGCCTCTTGAATTATGCAAGAAATTACACAGAAAAGAAGATGTGGTGCCCTATAATGGTGTCACTTCTGTAGGGACAAGTAGGACCAGACTGTATTTAAAAGTCTTCCTCATGTTACTGGCAGGGCTGGTCAGGGCGGCACCGGTGCATGATCCTACCAGCTAGAGCAGAAACTCCACCTCGCAGCCGGAGCCTGCGGGCTCTCTTACCTGGCTCCCTGCATGTTCAAACAGTACAAAGCTTATAGGAGTGTCTAAAAACCTCTTGCTTTATCCTCCCACATTGGCCGATGCTCCTTTAAAAGGAAAACTTAAAAAAAAAACCCTGAACTGCTGAGGAGTCAAACAATTTCAATCTGATTTCCAGGGCTGCAAATTGCATTACTAAATGGGAGCACTAGTATGATTTAAAGGCAAATTATATGTTTTGCCTCAAAAATTAATTTTTGTTTTTCCCCCCCTTCTCTATCGGTAATTATAATCTGTCAGCTCACTCCCACACACGTCTGCAGGTTTTATGCAACTCTTGCTACTTGTAGCTGTCATTAAAGAAAACCTTCCAGGTTTTAAATGGTGACACATTTGTGTGGGTTCATAGAAAACGCTCCATTTGCAGAGTTTGGGGATATTTGCAGTGCTTGGGCAGCTCCCAGCAGAGGGCTCACTAAAATACCACATTACAACAATTACCTTGTCAAGCACTTGGGAACCAGAGTGCCGGCTGGAAGGATTTTGCCCTGGATTTAAGCACACACACACTAAAGCACACGCAAACAGCCAAATACACCTCCAGCTCAGTCCTGCTTTCAGACAATTCCTGAACAGACGGTGTGTAAAAATACTTCAGCACTAGCCGGGGGAGCCAGTGTGCCTGACGGGTGGCCCAGCAGGAGAAAATAATCTGCATTACTGCACGAAGTAGATTGGGTCCATGTTAACAATCCCTTTCAAAACTAAGGTGCTGTCAGCTGATTTAATTTAATTTACTCTACCTTAATTTACTTTTGGAAATGAGCTAAATGAGTAAATTGAATTATGGCTCCTTTAACTCTGAAGCAGCATATCCACATAGGAGCTTACTGTGGTTTCACTAATCAGCTTTACATTTACACCCTAAATGTATTTGGATTAGCTCTCACAGGCATCCTCATAAAGAAATGCCTGGAGATACCCACCTGCTTTTCTTTTTCTTCCTTGGGCTTGCTGCTCTGAGGAAGCCAGGGCTCAGTGAGCAGATTTACAGCATCTGTGTTATTTCATGCCTCACCCCTGTCTGGACTTTCCCTGTATTTCTAAAGAGCAGGACAGAGCTCTCTTCAGAGACAGCTGCTCTGGGTAGGGTGGGTTGACATGGGTAATGTCTGATGTATGTAGCATGTTAATCCCAATATCATATTGCTAATCTGAGCAAGCTCAAGAGACTGTCATTTTCTGCTACATCTCATCAGGTAAGTGCAACCCATTATTCTCCTGCTGCTCCTCAGGAAACACGGGGACAGGAGACAAGACAAAACCTATTCCCATCCTCTCTGCAGCTTTCTGCTCCAGGGTCAGTAAAGATACACAACGATGGCTGGGTCTGAGCCATGTGCTTTGCTTGTAATTGTGGCTACTTCTCCTTCTCTTGTGTGATGATGTGGTTCCGCTTACAAGCTAATTATTCCTGCCTCTGTGCCCTGTCTCCTCAGTGAAGCAGGTATGCCTTGCTGCAGTGAGCTGGGGCAGGAGGGCAGGAACTGTGGGGTGGGTGACAAGCAGCAGGACCCCTTCTGTGGCAGAGGGAGAGACATCTGCAAGGTCTCCTGGGCAGCAGGCTCTAATACGATGCCTTCTCTATAAGAAGCATGGACCAGCCCCTGAATTCCGAAAGGTGCAGCCACAGGGTAAGGACCTGATAAGGTTGCCAGATGGTGCTGGGATTCTCCATGCTCCAAACTAGTGGGGTTTGTATGGCTCAGAAATCATGATCTGATATAATAGGTGGGTGGTCATCCGGCAAGCGTGAATTTCTCCTCACTTTCTAGAAATAGGCACTGGTGACCGCTCGAAAAAAAAACAAACCTCAAGTCTGTGGTAATGGCCGAGGTTTTCTGACCTTTGCTCTAACATTTCAAATTTGTTTTTATTGCTTCTAATTGGCCTTGCTTTGGAGCACACACATTATCTAACTGCCAGGGCACTGGCTGTCATTATCTGCTGGGCCATTTGATTTGTGATTTTTACGTTTGAAACTTGTCAGACATTCCCAGAAAATACTGTGCTCCCCTTACAGTGTCAAATATGGGCCTGGTTAATTGTGCATCCCCGAGAGTGAAGCATTTGAAGTAATCAGACATTGATTATTTAGCCGCAATGGAAACGCATCTCCTCTGTATGGAGGGGAAAGTGTACAAAATTAGATCAGTAGATACATGATAGCAGCCAGATTTCTTGGTTTCAGGGATCAGAGGTTAGCCATTTTCCAGTCTTGATGATTCATTTTTGATCCCACTCACGTGGCTTGGATAACTTCGTTTTCTCCTCCCTTTGCAATTTAAACATAGAATTCTCATCTATTCTGGCCCTCCTTAATATGCTGGCTGCAAAGTCACTAATTCAAATCTATTGCTCCCCACCTCAACTTGCTCCACCTGATGGAAACAAAAGTCAGGACATGTGCGTGTGAAAGAGCTCAAAATGCCTCCATGGCACAAGCGTGCTTATGGCGGTGGCTTTGTAAAGCTCAGCTCATCTAAAACATTAGTTGGGCTTTTTGAGCCTGCCGATTCATTTAAAGACCTTTAGGGTTTAAGGTTTCCTAACAATTAGAAATCCAGATAAATTTGGTTTAGATGTGAACATGTATACTACAATTGGCATAGATGTATATAGGGCTTGTCTTCCTGCAGGCAGGCTGAAGTGCTACAAGAAAAAATAGGACGATCCTCATTTTACAGATGTGAAAAAGCACATTGCTGGGAACATCGAGATGTTAGAATTATCTGCAGTATTCAGATAGAAGCAATTTTGCTGCTGAAATCACAGGTTGGCATTTTTATTCCCCTGGGGTTCCATAACTCAAAATTGTGTTGAGATCAAGCATGTAGTGGTTTGGGGTTTTTTTTAGCTGTAAAGGTGAATGTATTCAGATTATTCAAGTGGTGATTTTTTGGATGTACAATTAGTCGACTGAGAGATGTGGTATAAATTTGGTATTGTAATTGCTGTGCCTCTGAGATTTCAATTTGCAAAACAGTTTGTATGGCTGCAAGATTAACTGTTGTACGTGTGATGAGTATGCAGCACAGTTGTGGTTTGATCATGACTGTCTGTTAAGTGGCTGTATGTCCAAAAACCTCACCTTGCCACAAGCACCCAGTGTGAACAGCGTGGTCGATACTCATGATGCTTCAGTTCAGTAGATAGCTGGATGGCTGCTAAAACAGGCCAGTGTCTAAAAATCCCACTTGTAAGTGCTGTTGGTTAGCTGGGATTTCCTTTTTTACAGAATCACAGAATGTTCGGGGTTGGAAGGGACCTCTGTGGGTCATCTAGTCCAACACCCCTGCTAAAGCAGGGTCACCTACAGAAGGCTGCACAGGACCTTGTCCAGGCAGGTCTTGAATATCTCCAGAGAGGGAGACTCCACAACCTCCCTGGGCAGCCTGTTCCAGTGCTCCATCACCCTCAGAGGGAAGAAGTTCTTCCTCATGTTCAGATGGAACTTCCTCTGCTTCAGTTTGTGCCCGTTGCCCCTTGTCCTGTCACTGGGCACCACTG
>Ga0065711_1026270_pt1 | contig 82943 bp, 36 predicted proteins | sample Hoacrofraction12_FD_59098 | JGI IMG/M metagenome (GOLD analysis project Ga0065711, IMG submission 59098) | Hoatzin crop microbial communities from Cojedes, Venezuela - Epithelial fraction 12 v2 (version 2) | ecosystem: Host-associated > Birds > Digestive system > Esophagus > Crop | place...
AAAAAAAAAAAAAAAGTTCTTGGAAGCAATATAAAATTGGTATTCTGGAATTGAAGAAATCGTGGAGATAAGAGAGAAAAATGAAAATATTAGAAAATATATGGAAACTACTAGCAGAGCAGATAGCAATGATGCTGAAGCCTAAAAGGCAAGAATTGCCATTGGCCTGAGGGCAGGAGGAAGGAGAAGGTTCATTTTCCTCTGTACGTGGTCTTTCCAGGCATCTTGCTCCTTTGGGAAGATCAGTGGTCAGCATCCTTCACATCAAAAAGAAATGATCATATGCCTTGTTTGGAGTTTTCCACTGTGTGAAATAGAGGGTGAAAAGTCCTACTACTGGGTGAAAAGTCCTACTACTAGCTGAATTTTGCATCCAGCTTATTCTGTAGATTTTAGGAAAAAAAGTCTCTATTTTGTAACAGATGTTATAATGGTATCTTAGGGTAATATTTGAAGTGGTGAAGCTTACATAGTAGTGCTAAATTTTTGTCTGAGTTACTGATTTTGATGAAATGTACTTCATTGACTCCATTTTGGTGGTTCTGAAGTAAACACCTTTTGAGTGACTCTTCTTTGTGGTCCTTTTGTCTCTGGAGTTTTTGTGCAAGACCAGCTTTACAGGCTGTTTTCATTTGGATTTTTTGTCTCAGCTGTGGCTCTGTGTCAGGCTCAGCACGCCTGCCAAAACAGCTCTTTCAACTGGTTTTAAAAACAGTCTGTTACAGGCCGTGTCCAGCTTCAGCTGCAGTGCCAGGACAGCTCTATTAAGGTGATGGTGACGGTCCCTGGGCTGGCTCCAGAGCGGCTGCCAGCACTGAAGATGCCAGGGCTGCCAGGGTGCTGGGGAGCGATGCTGACACCCTGCTGGGCTCCATGGTGAGCACCGGCCAGCCTGCAGCCCCTGCTCGTGCTGGCTGTCAGGATAGTCTATCTGGTAGGTGCAGTTGCTTCTAAGAGAGATTGCAGCTGGTTGGAAGGTCGCCTGCGACGATCTTGTATCTTCTGTATAGAAATGGACCAGAAAACTAAGCAGCATTAGAGAAACAACATACTTTCATTATAAATAACAATCCTTGTAATAATGAATTGGCATTTGTAATTAATCAGGGTATAACATCTACTTTTAATGCTAGGGTTAATTGGGGGGTTTCTGTTTTTGTTTTTCTACTAAAACAATCTGTAAATCTTATTACTGTAAAGTAAGAAACTAATTCTGATCTAAGTAGTGTTAACGTAAGTGAATGATAACTCTCCTGGCAATAGTGACATTACCTAAATGTAAATAGGGCCCAATGTTGATTGCAAATCTGAAGCCAAGGTTGTTTTGTAGGAAGGCAAGCTGTTTTGTATGTCAGACTTGCATTCAGTTTATGAAGCAATAGACTTCTTTCTGAAATCATGATACATTTTAATTAACTTTCTTTATCATCTTGATGCAGTTATATCTATAGCCTGATCTTTTTTCTTCTGAAGTCCTTGTGAAGCAAGCTGAACAATCTGTTGAAGTATTAAATTCTGCTTTGAACTTTTGATACCTTGTCTATTCAGTTATTTTGGGATGATTTAAAGACTATTGTTCTTCATTGCAGTTTGCTAAAGACATTAAAAAAATTTCCTCAGTTGATTGGTAGGCTTTGGCAATGCATCCAAGTCTCCTCCAAAGAGAAACAATTTTAAGGTACTTTTCATGCAGTATTCCCTATTCCTGTGAATCATTAAATAGTGAAGGGCTCGCGTTCTATTTTTGTTTATCCCTAGTTAATTGTGTCCTTCAGTTCTCCAATTCTGAAGGTTTAAAATTGGCTGTGAGAGCTTGTATAATGCCAGGTGAAATATATAGTCTAATGTAACTTATCCCAAGTGGATTTATGCATATATATGGAGTTGCAAGAAAGTGTATGGCACTTGAAACATTGCATTCCAAACTTGCTTGCTATAAATGTTTCACAAAATGTATTATTAATATTTTTTTTGTTCTGCTGAAACTGTAATATCGAGCATTACAGCGAAGTCTGTGACATAAGTGACAGCTTTCATCGCTTATAAAACTACGCTCCAGTACATGAAGTGATGTCGCCTTTAGACTTAGCTGCAATGGTTGCGTCTGGCAGTTGCATATGGTGAAACTTAGCTGCTGCCCTTTTAATTAAATTATAGTTGGGAGCTTGCTTCTGGGAGCTTGCTGATCAGCTGAATTTCACAGGAAAATAACAGAATTGTGACTTATTGTAAGTAAAGGAATTGCAGTATACACAAGAGCAGGCAAGAATTTATTCTTGTGTCTAAAATAACTGATTGGATTGTGCCATTTCCCCTGCTTCTGATAGAAAACAACTGCTGCCAAACCAGAGCGCACCCTTCCTCTTTCTTCCTTTCCCAAACTACCCTAAGGAAATCTGAGAGGGGAAAAACAATGCTACTGTCTCATCTGGGGTATCTTCCCTAGCTGCTTGCACTGTGAGTGGAGTACTATGTTGGCTTGTTCATTCAAAAGAAGAAAAGTCCAAAAGTAGAACTTGTCGAAATTGGTTCTTGAGAGCCTGTAAGACACAGCTTCACCTCCTGTGTCTGGATGCTGTCCCTCCTTCCATAGTAAAATGAAGTCAATGTCTTCACCGTAGGACCAACATGCATGAGAGTAACCTTATTCAGAGTAGTGTACAGGACTGACAACCTTCACTGAAACGTAAATATGTAGAAAAAAAACCAAATTTCATCTGTGCCTGATTAACCTGCTTCTGTGGAACTTGACAGATAGACCCCCTGCTTTTGATCTGTCGAAAGCCGATCCTATGTAGTAGTATTTCAGTCTCTAGCCTGGAAGATCTCCCCCGTCAGACTTTATTGACTTTCTCAGAAGGGCTATGTGCACATCTCCAATTCTGAGCCCAAATTCTCTAATACTTCAAACTTTCTCCTTCACAGAGCTTGTTTGTTTTGTGTTCTCTTATTTAGAGGTTTTACTTTGTGGAGCACATTGTAGCTGTCACAAATAAACACTCTGCCAAAGAATTTCTAAAAATTTTTTTCTTCTACACAGAGAAACAAATAGAAAAATTGTATATGGATCCTCACAATTTCAGGCCTTATAGTAGTAGTTTTTGAAATAAGACCACCTTTTCTTAGCTGTCTAGACGTGGATTTAGATGTTTGCTTTAGGCTATTCAAATTTAAGTATTTTGGACATGGCTTCTCAGCATCTCTTTTTATTTTTTAATTGGAGCTGAGGGATTATGCTTGAGGAAGCTCAATTAAGAGAACTTTGGCTTGCATAATTGCCTCGGCAGGTTAGTGACTCAGTGCCAAGCTCCATGAAAGTTTAAAAACGTTTGGGGTTTAATGGTAGAAATTGTCAATATGGAAGTTTTCAGCGTACCATTTTTCTTTCAGGTTTTCTAGAAGTTGCTGGTGTTACGGGGCCATTTAAAAAAGGAAAATAAAGAATCCTGAGGGGTATGCCTTGCTGTGCATTGATGAGCAAGGTTTTAGTATGATCCAAATGTTTTTTTACAGAATGACTCTTCTTTGTCTTAGTCACTACATACTAGAGGTTTGAGTACCGCAGTGTTTGCTATATTGTTATTGTGCTGCTTTCTAATGAAGTTGACCGCAAGGTTTCCTGCTCCAGAAGGCAGTGACTCCATAATTGGCAGATGGTGATAAAATTCCATAACTTTATTACTGATGTTTGTGCAGACTGAAATACAGATGTCATTGCACATCTCTGAAACAAACAGGTTTAAACAAGCTTAATGATTCTAGATGTGTCTGTAGAATCTCTGTTTGACAAGATCATACACTCACCTAAGCTAAGGATAAACATTTTTTGCAACACAGAAAATGTAGATATGTATCCCAATATGAAGGAGTTGACTTGCTGGCTAAATGTAACGCACGTCATCACTAGCATTTATGTGCCTGCCTGGTGTCAAGAGGCATGTATAATTTCACATTGTCACCACTTCTAATAACCAAAGTACTTTGTAGATGACTTCATGTACTGCTCGCACTGTCCACAGTAGCTGTAACTTAAAACATTTTGTGCACATCTAGTTATTCTCCCATTTCATTGTGTGTATTCTTTGCGCTATAAGCAATGGCTCATGAGTTGCATATGTGTTGCTCTGAGAACTGGTACTTTCATTTACCTCCTAACGCCTTCAGGCAGGCTCTCCTGTATCTCAGCTCCACATGTAAACATGCCCTAGTGCATTGTGTAAGGAGACCCTTATAGCAGTTGGCAGGACGTGGATTTCCTATTCAGATGCTTCATTACAGTGTTCGGCCTTTGCGCTGCTGTCCCCTGTATACCTGCCTGCTTTCAGTTGTTACGTAAAGGAAATTATTTTTCAGGTTGTCAACTCAAGTTGCAGCCTGGTTTCGTAGTACACTTCTGTCAGTCCCTGTGCTGGAGGAAGAGAGCAGCGAGTGAACGGGAGGAGGAAAGGGACAGTGAACAAAGTAAGCGGCAGGTGGGAGGAAGTGCTGCATTACTTCTGTGGGATTTTCTCGAGGTAAAACAACAGTGTTCCAGGTGTGAGAACAGGGGTGCTACGTGGAGATGCAATTTTTATGCAATCTTTAAATAAATAAAAACCTGAAAGACTGGATTCCTGGACAAAGCAGAAGGGATTGAAGAAACAATTCTTACATTTTTTCTGCAGGTCGAACTGTTCGAGTGGATTTGTAAGAATTTTGAGATTGTGGTAGGAGCCATGCTCCCTTCTTGTTGCAGGGCAGCATGCCCGAGGCAAGCCTGAGCTGGTCGAGGAGCTCTACCTTATGCTGTGTCCCTCCTTTGCACATCGTTCAGGGTGGCCATGACAACCACTGCCTGGTCCTCGGTGGACAGCTAATGATCTTGCTAACTGCTCAGTGCATCTATGCTTAACTGATGTTCACTGGTTTGTTTTTGGAGGGAGGGTTGTGTTTATTTTCTAAATTCTTACTACTAGTTACGCAGTCCCTCCCTCTTTTATGTTGTATTGCTTGATAGGATTGCCAACAAGAAATCAGCTAGAGTAAAAGTGACTGCAGCAATTGTTGTGTTTACGAACGGGCAAAGCAGTAGTGGCTGAATTTCACCAAACTCGTATCCTTTCATAATTAATGTCATAAACATGATGTGGTTTTGGTTGGGTTGAGGGGAATGAGGAAGCACCCAGCTCCTACCTAGATAAATAGTGGTTTTTGTTTTGTTTTTTTTTCCTCTGGGCAGCAGGGCTTGTTCCCTGAGTAAATTCATCTCTCGCTTTATAAAATTGTTCTTCCAGACTTCTGTCTGTGCCTGCAGATGCTCTTCTTTACAGGAGAGAATGTTATCAGTCCTGTTACCGCGCTTATTTTTCTCTCCAAGCTTTTCTTTTGCACACTGATCAGAAGGAATCAGCAGTTTTTCTCGTTTGTACTTTCCACACCTTTGGTGTTTAGCTTGCATGTAGCCAAGAGTAATCTTTAAGGCAACTAATCTTAGTTCAGTTTCTGTGTGCTGAGGAACTGAGGCAATATATCACAGCTTTATTTTGCAGGTTTTTAAAGCCATAAATGAGTTGCTTTATAAAACCCACATTCTGTAAAGGTGTAAAAGGCAAGGAAATTATAACCCATTTTTTCAACCTGTCTGGCATGCAGAAGGTACTAGAATTCAACACTTAATTGAGTTTTTGACACCTTCCTACAGTAAGGTACTTCATGTCTGTGAACTCAGTTTGAGTTTGTTGATATGATACCTCTCAAAATATCTTGTCTTACAGAGGATGCTTGCCCCTTTTGCATTTTTCTGAAAGCATATGTCCTGAACTGAATAGTTCAGAATTTGTGGGTGTGAGGGGGCGATGTTCTGCTTCCTCTTAGTCATTCCAGCCTTATGCTTGGGGAGCAAGAGCTGTAGTGAATCAGTCCTGTATTCTAGCCTGTGAATCTTTCTATTCAAACATTATTAAAACTGGTGTTCCTTCTGCCCGTGCACAGGAGTACATCTGTGCTGGCCACAGGGCAAATGAACAGGAATGCTGCCTTGACACGGAGCTGGTTGTGACCTGTCGTTGAAATGCAGTAGCCTGAATTTCAGGACTGGTGAAATCTTTACAGAAGGTTTCTGAAATTTTGAATGAAATGGTTATCTGTAAATTAAACTAGTCATGACCTCAATGCAAGTACCTACTGAATGACATCTATCTGGAATCTCTTTTTTATTATTAAGTAATGTGTGAGAAGGTGACAAAAAATAAGAACAACAGGAGTGCCTTTCATTTAAGTTGTATCCAAGAAACTGTTAAACCCTGTACAGAACAGTGTCCAAAGGCAGAAGAAGCCCCCAGACAAAACAGGCATGTCTCTGTACCTAGAGCAGAAACACGAGAAGAATAAGATAAAATAACACAGAGCTTAGATTTCGTCGGAGGCTGGCCCTCAAACAAATTCGTATTTTTGGTCTTAATGTCTTTGTGATTGAGGAGTGAAGGTAATTTTAACAACTTTTTTCATTCATATTGGTAGCCAATAAATGCAAAACGCACGCAGTAACATCTGAAAGTAATGGTTCTTGAGTTTTTTTTTTTAATTATTGTTCAGTGTGGACTATGACTTCTTTTCAGCTGACACAGTATTAGTTCACTAGATTTCACTGATGCGGAACAGCTGTGACAGACTGTACTGCTGATGACTCTGAGGAAGAGTCTAAAAAGACTGACTAAAAAGTTTGACGATACTCATGGGAACTGGTTAACTTCCTGGACATACATTACATAATGTTCAGCTTCATTTCCTTCACTTAAAGTATGTTTGTGCATAGGGTACAGGCAGTTTAAAAAATGCTCTCCATACTGCTGTGGAAACAAAACAGAGTGCACTTGACTCTTACTGAAGAGAGATGCTGAGAATGTGCTGCACCGTAATAAGTGCTCAGCTGTTCGTTGGATCAAGACCTGCTGCATGAAGAGGCATGAGGAAGCATAAAACCAAAAGTAATATAGCCTAAAGTGAGACAGAATCAGAGAAGCAGTAACTGCTAGGACTAGAATGATAATTAAGAGCTGGATTCCCAGTTGTCAGTAGAAGAGTGTACGCTTGTGCCAGAAGTGCAGAAAGAATTGAACTGCAGAATTTACCCCAGACATCTCAGATTAGACCATTGTCACATTGGCTGGCAAGGCTCGATCAGATGTCTGTTCTGTTTTACAGCCTTCTCCCCAATGACCATCTCCCACAGGTCTTCAGTTCGCTTTAAAACATCTTCCCATACGTTGTACTCTTGTTCAGACATTGTGGGGAAGTGATTTTTATAAATAACTTCAGAGCACTGCCAGCAAACAAGCTCGTCGCATCCTCTGCCTATACCTGCGTGCTCATTCCCACCTCCCTGGCTCTCTTCCTTTTCCCTGGACGTGTGTGTGGAAGTTCGCTGTGAACTCTGTTAGGAAACCTCTCTAGACTGAAAGTGATGTGGAAGGGGCAGCGGGGGGAAATCTAGGTGGTTTGGCAGTAGTTCATTCCTACAGGGAAATTTAATTCTGTGCAGCTTCACCTCTTGTATTGCCATCAGTGGGATTTAAGCGTGTATTTAAAGACTAAGTGCAACTTTTTGGTACTTTGTCTTATAAAAGCATTTCGGTATAAATCTTGTTTGTCCCCGTCTATGTAACTTTTCTCTCTTGTGTCCAACAAAGTAATTAAAAATATTGTAAGTTGATTATTTCACATGGGGAGCTGTTCAGGAGTGGTCAGAAAGAAAGATGACTTTGATTTGTTTATAATTATTTTTTTAGCATTGTCTGATACCACATATTTTATTAGCATCCAGATAGTCTAACCTACGTGTTAAGCACTTCATTAAGATGTATAAGTTTTCCTTCTTTCTCCCCCTGCAATTATTTAAGCCTGTCTGGCAGTAGCACATAGGACAAAGATCAGTGATGGAGTGCTGAATAGCTGCCTCTGCAATTAAAAGGCTGGGGAAATTTTCTTTTTTTAAAATTGAAGATTGTCTTATGTCTATTGTAACTTTGTCAGGTCTGAAAGTGAGGTCAAACAGTTCTTGGTACGGGGGGAAGAGCTTAGCTGTCTGTATAATTGCGTCTGCATTGAGCAACAAAACCTGTTGTCTTAGATTAGGATGTGAGATTCCCCAGAATTACAGGCTAGTTTACAAGCGGTGATGACGCTTTGGGTTCATCCTCAACAAAAGATAGATGAGCTTCCACTTGTGTATCTGTTTGGGTACCATTTTTGACACTGCTGTAGACCTCCTGCGTGATTTATATTTATGAGCCTTTCTTCCCTCCTACACCTTTTAGGATGAGAGACTAATACCTGGGCTTGGTCTATCACAGTGATGTGCTGAATGAAGTCTTGTATTATGTAACATTGGGAGATATGTATGCTCTTGGTTTTTTAAATAAGGAAATCTAGAAAGCCCAGAATCACAAAGAAAACAGAGAAATCCAGTTATTTTCTGTAACAGAAACCTTAATATCCTTAAGTCAATAGTTAATAAATGGACAGACTAAAAAAAAAAAAATTAACTGCTATTAAGAACAGCAGTTATTGGGGAAGTTTGTGGTATGGTGATGATGTTTTGGACAATAAAAAGTTTGTCTCAGTCTTTATCAAGTAAGTTACGATGGTCGTGGCTCAATCTGAAGTGTTTTCCGTTGGGCAGCGGTGAAGTGCTGGGTAGTTTTGCAAGTGTACTGAAATACGTAGTCATCAAGCAATGAGCACAATACAAAGCTGGTGCTTTAGGCTTATATGACTTATTTTGTGCCATTCTTGAATAGAATAAGTGCCCACGGTGGAGATTTTTGATATCTTGCTGAGAATCAGAGAAAGGTTGATCAGGTAGTTCAGAGAGATGAAGTGATGCCAGCATAGGAGAGGGCTTATTAGAAATTGAGAAGAGAGGCATATTTCATACATATACGGAAGCAATCAGCAGAAAGGAGGTGTGGGGCAGGGGAGAAACAAGGCTCTAGCTCTACGAAGAGCCTGTCCTGGTCCCCTGAAGCATGTGATTGCAGCACTGGCTCATCTATTTAGTTTTCTCAGTGCAAAAATAAACAAAAGGCTGATCCACGGCTAGGGGACAGGAAGAATCTTAATTAATGACTGCATGAGTTGCTGCCAAGGCATGTATGGGTACTCTGTTGCTTTTTACAATTTCTCAGCTATAAAATGTGCGTAATAATGCTTAAATTATGTATCATTCAGTGTAGTGTGAGTTAATTAGATAATGCTACATAGTCCTTTGAAGATGAAATACGTAATGTAGATGTTGTCTAAAGCTCACTAAGGGTCTCTGTCAGGTATATAGAAACCCGTGGTAGCTGCAGACACAGGAGAGCTAGGAAGCATAAGGCAGAGGCACTTGGGCTGGATGCATGCGAATTGACTTCAGTCGAGCAACAGAATAGCACATTCACACAAATTTGTCCCATGCTGACAAGCCCTGCAGACTGGCACAACAACTACAACTTCTGGACTAAAGCTTTTAGTCTTGTACTGTCTAACGTACTGCTTCAGGAATCTTTACTTAGTTATGTGTTTGAGATATCGTCAGCAGCGAAGAGAAGGAATTGAAATGCGAGCTCTGTTGGCTTGATACTTCTGACCCAAGACACTTGGCTGTAGTGGGTCAGATGCCACGGCAGCATGAAGTTTAAAGGAAAAAATGGAAGGATGGAGAAACACGTACACTGCTTCAGGAGCTGGAATGTTAATACCAGTAGGTGTGCGATGAGCTAAACTGGGACAGTGAGAACTGTTCCTTACTGAAGCAGTTTAGCAAAGCTTGGAATATGGATTAGTCAAAAGCATTAGTGCTAACCCTTGTTTCTATTTAGTTTACTTTTTTGTTTCCCCTTTTGGATCTTTCTCACTGGTGTCTGCAGTAACTTTAACCTCTGAAGATCTCTGAGCAGGTATTGTCTCCTAGCTAGCATAACTATCCAACCTCTCACCATTATTTACTAACAAAAGGGATTTCATTTGGTAACTAAGGCACGATTTATTTTTCTTTCAAAGAATTTGTGGCTGCTTGCCATGTGCTTTGCAACTGAGCAACATCATGGTACATTTCGGTTGTCACTGGTGTCAGCAAGGTCTCTTACAGTGCTGGAAATAGTTTTATCAGTTTGGGGCTTAGAGTGACTTAGATGAATAAGTTGCATCTTACTGGAAGGTCAAATAAAAGAAATGTGGATTTATAGGTCTCCATGGTGAACAAGTACAGAAACATGTACCAATTCCAGATCAGCATTGCTTAACGATGACAACAGCAAAATTAAAAAAGTAGAAGTAGGAAAGGCGTTGCTGTGGCTTTGTGGTCTCTTTCTGTAGAAGCTGTGTTTTATTAATCTATTACTGAAAGATTTCAAAAGCATGAAGTCACATAACAAAGCAGGTTATTTTTTTCAAAATAGATCATTACTAATATATGTATTAGTTTCTCCTCCAAATAGCTGAATTGTGCATTGAACTCCATAAGTAGGTTTTTTCCCCACACATTTAAGATTAAAAGTTTACTATTCTTTTTTCTCTCAAGTTGAATCTCTTATTGCTTGAACAAGGTTAACTTATTTTCTCCAAAACTTATCTTGCAGATCTTAGAATCTGAAGACATGTATTTCCTTGGACTGTTGTCTTTGCTTGTTTTGCAAGGCAAAGCCTTCAAGACAAATTTTCCTGATGAAACCATTGCTGAACTTTCTGTGAATGTTTACAATCAGCTACGAGCTACAAGAGAAGATGAGAATATTCTTTTCTCTCCTCTGAGCATTGCAATAGCCATGGGAATGGTAGAGCTTGGAGCCCATGGAACCACTTTGAAAGAAATTCGACATTCCTTGGGTTTTGACAGCTTAAAAAATGGTAAGGCCTTTCAGTCATGTTTTACTATGGGGCTTTTTGTCTTTGAAGCAGCAGATGGCAATGCCTGAACAACGATGGAAGTGGCCTGGTCATGTCCATGGGTTATTAATCAGTAGGCTTCTTGGCGTCCTGTTTGATGGCCTGAGCACGCTGAAGCGTGTTCAGTGGATTCTGCGTAAGCTGAGAGATGCTAATGTACAATCCTGGCTTGGGCATCTGAATCTTAAGCAATTGCAGTTCACTGTTGATCTTGGTCTCCATCTGTAAAATAAGCATGCCTTTGCCTGTAGAGTAGTAAGATTTTTAGAAACATCCTTTTTAGGGATTATAATGAAATTTGAAAAGGAAAGCCGTAGTTCTAGCAATATTGCTTATAAGAAAGTATGAAAATCTTAGTATTTTAACTGGAAATGTCTCCTACTTTGACACAACTTGTTTGGTTCTTTTAGGTAAAACCTATATGTTCTTTACCCTAACTATGTCGCTAATGTTCTGCCTGCATTGCATAATGTCGCATACAGATATACAAGCTAATGTAGGAAACACAAGCGTCTTGGCTGTTTCAGCACGATACGCCACATGTTCCCATCAGCCTTTCTGGGAAACAGGGTGCGTTTCTTGAGCAGAGAACAATATTGCCACACCGTCCCATTTGTAGTATGGGATAAGCTAAGCCGCGCGTCTGGGTGTAGTGCTGTGCCGTGGAGCACAAGCACGCTTTGTTACTGCAGGCAGCTGTGATACGACTGCAAATGGAGGGGAGGAGTGAATGGCAAAAACTGACTTTGAAAAGGCAATTTCTATGAATTTTGATGTCAGAGTAATTGGTTTGAAACATGAATGAAATTTCTTATTTGTACAATGTACTGGACTTTAAGTTCTCAATGAAGGGAGCTTGGGGAGGTATTTCTGAATGCGATGTTCAAGATGTGTTCAACAGGACCACTGCACAGATGGTGCCTCTCTGTGGAGACTACAGCACGTGCTGCAGTTTGTCTCTAAAACATGGATAAATTACCCCTTAGCTATAATTGAAAAAGTTATGCAATTGCCTTGAGTTGCGCCGTTCACCATTCTTGCATAGGAGTGGTATTCAGTGAAAATACTCCAGTGATTTCTGTGTGGAATAGATCATTGCATTCAATTTTTAAGTTTGGGGTTTTTTTTATTGGTTTTATTTTTTAATCAGAATTTTCAGCTTCAGGTAGGTAATGCAACAGTACAAGCTTCCTATCTTAAAGCAGACTAATCCTATTCAGGATTCCTTGTTACCCAAGTAGACGTTTCTGTACTATGCCGTGCAGGATCCTGGGAAATTCTAGACCTGTTTTTTGCAGAGAGAAGTCTGTGAGGAAGTCCTTAGCTTCAAAACTGGAAGCTCATTTTTCTTTAAACAGCTGGATTTTAGGATGTAACGAAAATCCTGTTAAGCATTTGCAGTGGCAGGACAGAAGTGTGACTTATAATTTTTTTTATCACTCTTTTGGTGTTGAGAGGATTGCCATTGATAGCTTTGTGATGAGATCCAAATGTCTTGTTAATTATGCTAATTATAGGTAGTAGAAAAAATAAGCTTTAAATAATATGTTCTGCCTTATAGATTGTTCTTTCAGATCTGAAGGTGTGTGTGGGTTTAGAAACAAGTTTATTCAATAAAAGACTTTTTTTTATAGAATGTCTTTGTGAATTTCCAGCAGAAAAAGCAGGGAAGAACTTTCTTTTCTGAAACACTGAATCTGTTTTTCTTTCCTCAGGTGAAGAGTTTACCTTCTTGAAGGAGCTTTCTGATATGGCAGCTACTGAAGAAAGTCGTCATGTTCTGAATATTGCTAACTCTCTCTATGTGCAGAATGGATTTCATATCAGTGACAAATTTCTGCAGTTGGTGAAAAAGTACTTTAAAGCTGAAGTAGAGAACGTAGATTTCAGCCAAAGTGCAGCTGTAGCTACCCACATCAATAAGTGGGTGGAGAATCATACAAATAGTAAGTCCACATATTTCTTCTGTACACTTCCTGCAGTAAGTGTTTGTGTTTCCAAAGTTATACAGTGTTATTGAATTGTTGCCTTGGGTTTTATCTGTTCTGTTTCAGACTAAAATATCTCCTCCCATAAAAAGAATGCTGGTATCAGCTCTGTGTGAAATCATGGGGTTTTTTCGTGTGCAGGAATGATCTGTCTTAAGTAATATTAGCCATTGCTAATCATATAGTAGTATCTGTCTAAATATTTTTTCCCCTCCTATCTTAAATACCTGTAACAGTTGTTAAAGGAGAATGTTTGTTTTAGTGGTAGGCATTTTAATAGTATTTTAATACTGATTTTGGTATTAAATTACAAAAAAAATTAGGTAAGTACTATTGGTAACTGCAGATAAGTTGTCTACAAAGGGGTTATTGGCCTATGTTTTGGCTATGTGGAGTGTCACTTCTTCTCTGAGGAACTCATAGTTACAAGGTACTGAGAAATAGAATACTAAGCAATACAAAAGACAACTTTGAACCACAAAATCAGACCCTCTAATTTAATCTTTTCCAAAGTGCGGAAACTAGATAGCATGTTGAGAGAGCAGTTGATTTTAGGAAGACTGTCAACAGTTTCACAACAAAAATTTGCAGCAGGGGAGTAAGCACAAAATTACCGATGTAATATGCATATTCAGATATGCATGATGTAGTGCTTGCTTTGCTTGTGGAATCCCAAAGATGCAACGCTTTAAGGATACGTGCAGAGTCTCAAGGTATGGGAGTGAAGTTAGTTCCCTGTTGTAGGGAGCAAAGCATAATCTTTTTGGTTCATCTGGCAGACTCTGGAGGTTGTTATTTTAACTGACTCAACAGGGATCTGGCTCTAACATAAGTTGTACCATTGTAAATTTGCAGGTATCAGGATCCCCTGTAAGGAATTAATGGATCACCATGTAATCTGAGCACTTAAGTCCATAATGCTTTATGGAACTGTATGGCACCAAAGTAGAAAAACACATCATATTGTGCTTTTATTCCATTGTGGAAATTATCTCTCTTTTCCAAAGGAAAATAGCAGCTATTATATTCATGAAAAGTTTTACCCTTTATCTCAAGCTACAGAAATAGAGGGAATGTAAGTGATGCAGCAGATTGCAGAGTGTTTTCCAAGAAACGTGGCGTCTGTCTGAAGGAAAAATCAAATTTCTTTTAGAAAGAACAGCAAGTTCTCCTGCTTAACACCTGCCATGTGCGCTGACCGAGCTCCTGACCATTGCCCTGGAAGGAGCTGTGCAGAGCTAACAAAGGCAGCTGTGGGTCTCAGCATTATGTTGCGATAGTAACAGTCCCTCAGCTTAGTCTCTGACCACTAGATCTCATTCTCTCCTGCCTGCCCGCTCTGGCAGAGGAGGCTCGTTTTCTCATTAGCAAAGGGGTACAAGACAGGCAGGTTTCCAATTCCAGCATGTTAAGCATGATGGGATGCTCGGATCAGAAAGCGTAACTGTCAAGGTTTCTCTGACCAGAAATATTCTTAACCTACTTTAGTGTGTTAACAAGATGTGGCTGAAAAATATAAGGGAATATGATGTACCAAATAGAAATGGAAAAACTGGAAGTGTATTCCTTCTTAATTTTTCCTTTTTTTCCAGCTATGGGAAGTGAGTGTGGTGGTATTGGTCACATCTCATTTCTGAGAACCTTGTAGATAAAATGAAGTACAAACAGAAACCCAGAAGAAATACCATTATATGATACACAGATTCCTCACCAGTTAGTCGGCATCATATGCTCCAGAAAGCAGAATTCATTTGTATTTTAAACCATGGATTAAGAAGTAATAATCAGACTGAGGAATGTGTTTATTTTAACACCTTGTATTGCAATGTCAGTTAAAAATAGAAGTGAGGAAGAAAGCTCTCTGAAGTAGGCTGTAATTCTTCAAAGAATAGTGACAAATCTGGTCAGTGCACCATACTTAAACTCAAAATTTTTTTTCTGAAAAGCAAGACATTGAAGATGAGCTAAAGCAGGTAACAGACTGTATTCTAATATAAATGACTTATTTAGAAATAGGAGCAAAGCAGCTGCCACGCTCAGCTGACATACCTCCCATGAACAGAGCAGATGCTAGATGTTTTTTCTCTTTTGCTTTTCAAGAGCTAATGTCAGTGAAACCCATGGTGTGAATTTAGGGGTTTTTTTATGATTAGTCCTTACTTTGAAGTCAGTAGGACATTACTGAAGCTGAATGCTTCCTTGAAAATCGGCCCAGGTGAAGTTCCAGTGGATATCCTTATACACTTTAAATTAAGCACCCATTTAAGTGCTTCTTTGGATTGGAGCCAAAACTTGTAGACATTCTGACCTGAAGAGGATAGTGCTGAACTGTATTATAGCACCAGTGTAAACGTTCCGTATGTGACCCTGACTCTTACGTGAGGAAGAACTTCTTCACTCTGAGGGTGACCGAGCCCTGGAACAGGCTGCCCAGGGAGGTTGTGGAGTCTCCCTCTCTGGAGATACTCAAGACCCGCCTGGACAAGGTCCTCTGCAGCCTGCTCTGGGTGACCCTGCTTCAGCAGGGGGGTTGGACTGGGTGACCCACAGAGGTCCCTTCCAACCCTGAACATTCTGTGATTCTGTGACCTCTTTTCCATTTTGTTTCATTGTAGGGAATATGTAAGTAGTGATCAAGACACAGTTGAGTAACATGTACTTGATGGAAGGGTTTATGCACTTACACTGTGATTTAGGTTTACAAAACACTGGCGCTTTAATTTGAGATTTAATGGAACGTCTGAATTGGAAATTACATGTTAGCACAGCTTTTTATTTTCTTGCATTTTTCAAGCTGTCTTAAGTTTTGATTTAATGCTCAATTTGACATGCAGACTGACAGTTGGCTTCCTTCTTAGGCATGATCAAAGATTTCGTGTCTTCAAGAGATTTTGGTGCTCTGACTCATTTGGCTCTCATCAACGCGATCTACTTTAAAGGCAATTGGAAATCACAGTTCAGACCTGAAAATACAAGAACTTTTTCTTTCACTAAAGATGATGAAAGTGAAGTGCAGATTCCAATGATGTACCAGCAGGGAGAGTTTTACTATGGTGAGTTGGAGCTTTAGCAATTTAAAGCTAGTAAGTCTTCCCTTAATAGCTTTGCAGTAATACTCATTTGTATTGTTGTCTGTTCTTTCACCTAGAATTTTAAATGTGGTGTATGTCCAATGGACGAACTCTGATTTTGATACCTTTTTGTATTGTGAATGCGTATGTATTATGACTTCTTTCTTGACTGCTTTTTTAGGTATGTGTTTTGTGCCACATGGTAGACTTCAGAATGTGTTTATCCATTGTATCTAACCTCTTCACAGTTCTTGAGCTAGTCCTGCTTCTCACTAAAACATTTTTCTTGTGCTGTGCTAAATATTAAAATGGATAATGTTTGTTTGTTACAGTTGTAATACCTTTAAAAGGTAAAATAGGGGTTCTGTGAACAGCAGAAATAATGGTCATTTTTATCTTGAACTCCCGGTGGGTTCTACAGTGTCTAGCATTGGCAGCATTTCACTCTGACTCAGCATTGACAAATTCTTTCTCCTGAATAACAAAACTTCTGCTCATTTCTGTGAAAGTTATGGCAGCCTTAACTTTTAGACTGCTCTCTGTCTAACCAATGGAGGTTAGGCGATTAGGTTCAGAAGTATGATTATCTGCAAACTGCGATTGCATCAGCTTGTTTTCTTGAAGAAAGCAGATGTAAGCCTCAAGTCCTGTAGTGAAGAAACTCATATAAATTTTATACAGAATAGAATGAAGAGGGTCATTTTTACCTCTGGTGTCTAGTAAATATTGCCTAATATTAACCTTCTATTTTTCCCCAATCTTCAGTAAAACCAAAACAAAATACTTCTAACAGCTTTGTTGTTGTTGTTTTTGTTCTTTTGTAGGAGAGTTCAGTGATGGCTCCAATGAAGCAGGTGGTATCTATCAAGTTCTGGAAATACCGTATGAGGGAGATGAGATTAGTATGATGATCGTTCTTTCCAGACAAGAAGTTCCACTGGTCACATTGGAACCACTGGTCAAAGCCTCGTTGATTAATGAATGGGCTAATTCTGTAAAGAAGCAAAAAGTGGAAGTGTATTTACCAAGGTGAGAATATGTTCCCATGTCAATAGAAGGGGAAAGGCTGCATTCAAATAGATCGGAGTAGCAGAATAGGTAGAACCTGAACATCTCGATCAAGTGTGCAGTTATGTAGCAGCTACATGAAGGTTACTTTGACAAGAAAGCCTGCAGTGCAGAATGATGGTTGGTTGAGCAACAGATGAGCACTGCTTTCGCATCCCTCTCGTGTTAGCTGCAGAAAAGGAGAATTTCATCATCGGGAGTATAGGCAGTCTGAATGATGTTCAGAGTATCGCAGAACTCATTATGGATAAGTTCCATTTAGATAGAAGCTGTAGAAATAATGCAAGTCTGAAATAGCAAAAGCTAAAACGTTTCATTTAGGTCCTAATTAGATTTCCATGTGCTGCTAATTTAAAAACTTCTAATGGTGTGTGTCTGTGTAGTTACAAATGGTTGAGTGTTAAGAGGTAATTCCAGTCAATTTGTGTCTTGTGTCTTATTTCTCAGTTGTAATAAGTGCTGGTTTCTTTTTCCTTAGAGGAGCGATATAATCACAAGACGTTACTCCCAGAAGGGATGAAACTTCTGTCAGTTCATTTGTAGACATGAGTTGTGTGTGCTTAGTGGCGTATTTGCTCACATATACCACTTAGTTATCTTTCCTAGAATTCTATTTTGTCTACCTTCAAATATTTTTCATGCTTGCCCTACACTTGACTTGGTAACAAAATTGTTTACTACTAAATGTCACTAATAATGTATAGCTGGATCATGATGTCCTTCAAGTGATTCATAATGATTTCACTGAAGTGTTCATAGAACAGTATGGCACAAGTTTGATGTGGATCGCTTCTACTTATTCTACTTTTGTGGCACTGTGCAGCAGGTACATGGCAGCAGAAAAAATAAACTATGGTGAATCCTTTTAATCATTAAAATAGTTCTTTGTTTTCAGGCGACTTGGAGATTTGAGTTTGTTGTATTTCATATTTACAGAGCAGGGCAGGAATCCCTGCAGTTTATCAGCTTCCTTTCCAAAGCAAAGACCACTTTCGAGAACCTGACTGCAGCGGAGCACGATGAAGTAAGGCTAGGCAGGAGAAGTTAGACTGAGATGGACTGGTGCTGTTGGCTTGTCCTGATTCCAGCTCAAGGTGGAATTCCACTTCTCTTTAAAGCTGTTATGCTTGGAGTCAGATTGGTGAGGGAACAACAGTGTTTTGGGGCGATTTTTCCGAGTCCCGTAAGAAGAGTTCTCTTATTTTTTAAGTAGCATTTCCTTTGAAGAAGCAGGGAGAGCAGCAAAAAGCTGCATTGCAGGTTTTATACAAACTGAATCTACTGTACACTGTTCCTGTGATGTTTGTTTTTCTCTTGGAGCTTCAGGTCCCAGGAGCTTTAGTATTAACAGTCCACTCGGATGCAGGGAAGGGGCATTTCTCCTAGGCTGTTTCTCCTCCTGGCTTGGGCAAACCTTACCTAGATGTTAATGAGAAGTAAAATCTGAGGATTCTGCCATCCCTTAAGCTTTTCTTTTATAACTGGAGCTTTTCATGGCCTGTGCATCAGGTGGTATAGTTAGACATCTTCTCTCAAAGAATTTCTGGAGTGCGAGATCCACAATAGAAGTCTCTCTCTGAGATTTGTATAGGGGAACTGTGAAAACTACCTTCCAAATTTAAGAAGCTTAGGTATCTACAGTTAAATACATAAAGGTAATTGAAAACATATTAATTATGTTTATGACTTGAATTAAGTTTGTGGAAGTAGTTCTGTGGGTTTTTTGCTCTTAACCAAAAGCCAAGAGTCCAGGATTCTCTGTAGCCAGGTTCTCAGACATGAGTTTGAGGCTTAGGTTGTGTGTGGTCATATAATATCCTTATTTATTCTCTCCTCAGGCTAGTCATCATGCCTAAGAACCTGAAAGTACTTGGTAAACACTGTGAATTAAGGCTATATAAAGGCAAAACAGGTACAACCAGGTGCTGATTACCTTCAGTATTTTCACATTATAAAAGACAACTGTCATGGGCTTGAATTTCTACGTAGTAATACTGCAGTTTCCTTACAAGAATTCCCAAGATTAATTGCACGCTCCCAATGTGTTGGACTTCCGTTGGGGATTCAGAGGGGATCTGCAGGATTTTATCGTTGCTCTAAATAAACACTTCATAAATATTTTATGTTCTGACTCAGGAAGGCATGTTATGAAATGTGGCCTGCAGGCTCTGTCCACTGAGAAATTGAAAGCAGCAGTGGAATAAAATTAAATTTTTATATCCTGAAAGATGCTATCCAATTATAAAGTGAACATTTTTTAAACTTATACATTTGTAATAGGACCTGAATGACTAGCCAAAACAGAGTTAATCACAGCTTTCCAATTTCTGTCTGCATTATCTATGTGCAAATGAAATTGTGTATTATTCCTTTTAATAGCAAAGAAGAGATTTGTACAGAATTGTTAAATTATACTTTCTCGTTTTCATTTTTAAATCATTGTTTCCAGCTTAACCCAGACGAAAGTGATCAACATTTTAATCCACTTCTTGCATAGGAGTGAAACAGACCATGAATCTAATTTACAAAGCTGTCTCTAACATAAATTATTTGAAGATTGTAGGAGGAACCAGTACCTAATAACAGTGCTACAGTCTGTGGATCTCCTCTTCAGGATTGCTCCAGTGTGCCTGCCTCTCTGTAGTGCTTTTTTGTACATTTAAAATATCATAAAAATGCCTTAGATGGCGTTGAAATGCTGTGTGTCTTTAGCTGAAGGTTGTTTTCTCAAACAAAAAAAAACCCAGACAATCTCTTTTTTTTTTTTTAGCGTGCTCTCATGAGTCACCTTTTCATGAGGAATAGGCCAGTGCTGATTGTTCTTGAGATATAGTCATGAAAAAGGCATAAAACTGTCCCATTGAAATACACGCTTAGCCAACTTCTGCAGCCCATATTTAGCCCTGGGTAGAAGGACCTTGCCAGAGAAAGAGCCATAACCTTGCTTCACCTGGTCAGAGCAGCTGTATGGGGTTTTTTGTTTGGTTTTCTGCTATTGGGGTTTTTTGTTGCTTGCTTGTTTGTTTTCAGACTACTAAATCATGCAGGCTAATTCTAGCATCTCAGGACAGCTTAGCTGAAATTCCAGCTGAAATGGTGGAATTGATATCAGCTGGAAACTTTGTATTGTAGGCTGCTTGCTAGGTTAAAATAGCGATTCAGATCTTGAGGGCCGGTCTTCCAAGCCAGAATTTTGTTGATCTCAAGCAACAGAGCCATTCCTTTGTTTGCTTTTTGTTCTGCAGACTGTAATGTATTAGAATCAATCTGAAAACCTGGACTTTCTTGCTTTTGCTTGTTCAGAACTCTTAGTAATTTTTGAAGTTACAGCCTTTGGGATGAATCACGCTAGGCTTTAGATTGTGTATGTTGTATAACTAGAAAGTGTACCCTTAATCCTTCTTGACTTGGTGGATCCTGAGTGTCTAAAGACTTCACGAAAAGTTCAGCATTTCAAAAGGGTTGGACAGCATCGTACAAGACGAAACCATTTTTTTCTGCTTGAAAGTCTGTAAAATAGAAGAAAGATGGCCTGATGTGGTATGTTAGTTATTATCTGAACCTTTAGGTTTTGGATAGAGCATTAAGGACACCGCTGATGATGTAAATGCATTGTTTTAATGCTTGTGGAAGTTTTAAATTCCATGGGGATATCATCATTCTCTGCTAAGCTCTCCAGAGAGCTGTTGATTAGTTTCTCAGTCTAATTCTGCTTCCTAAGTGTCTTGTTCTGTTCTTCATTTTGTGTGGGAGAGATCCAGAGAGGGTGGAAATCAAGGAAAGTGTTTTTATTCACCTATTTGGACTGCATTTTACATGTAGGAAGTAGAAAGACTTTACAAACATACATTGTAAAAATAAATGTAGAGCTAACTCACATCCTCACTTCTCCTTGACGTTGGCTAACAGCTGAGAGGCAGAGTCACTCTCTTATTGATATCTTTCTGCTCAGTACTTTCTATGGTGGTCTGTAGAAGCAGATATCCATGAACATTGTGTTGGTGAACCATCTAAAACTGCTGAAGTACAGAAGCTCTCCTCTTGACTCAACAGACCAGTCTTTCTGTTTCTGTTCTGATCCTATGGTGAAAATACCTCATCTTTTCTTCAGTGTCTGACCTCTCTCAGACTTCCCGTTGTGGTTTTTAATGCTCCCAGTTGGAACTATTCCATGACTTCTGATACTGAAATATTGAAATTGATTTTTTTCTTAGTATTTTTAGCATCAGAAGCACATAAAAGATCGTGGGGAAAAAAAATATGACCATCTGGTTTAATATGAGACATCCACTGCAAATAAGTATGTGTCAGGCCTAGTGTCATGCCGCTCAACATTTCCAAGGCTGGAAATACAGCAGATGCCTGGCCTGGGAACTGAGACTGAATGTCCCTTCTAGGTTGTGAGCTTTGATGTTGAATACCTACATCACTGCCTATGAGGAACGCAAAGAAAACCAAATATGACTGGAGGGTAACTCATACCGAATGCTTATGTCGGTTTGCATAGCCTGAAATTGTATTTTAAAGTGTAAAGCAGCCCTATTATTTTTCAAAAGAGGCTAGTTATGATGTCAGCTAAAATATTGGAAATGCCATTAATAATAGCTTATCTGTAACTCTCGCTGTTCTTGAGAGCATGTGAGGAAGGAGGGGAGATGCTGGTTTGAATAGTGCTTCAGAGTGGGTTTTTACCATATGACAAAACTAAAAGGGGAGAAGGGAAGTAATTAATTTCATTTTTGTAAAGGGATAGTTTGATATTTATACAGCTGATGTGATATTTTTGGCCTATTTTATTTGTCATAAAAAGCAGGAACTTGTTTTTTATAAATGAGACCTTCCCTCACGCACCTGTTCAGCATTTGCCTTTCCAGAGGTTTCAGTCAGGGGTGTAGCTGCCATCCAGTAATTGACTGCTTCTACTGTTCATGGAGGTATTATGGAGCAATATAACCAATCAACTTGTTTGCATTTTCTTTTTTCAGATGTATGTTCAGCTGAGGCTTTATGGTTTTGTTCTGCTTTGGTTTTTTCTTTAAAAAACATCTCCCAAACCTCCTCTTTGATTAGTATGCAGAAGCATTTTTTGGTCATGCTCTCTTTCTAGGTCACAATTCATCGCTTAGCAGAGAAGTGTTTTCTGTCTAGTGGTCCAGAGACTTCAACCCACCTGATTTCCATTTCTATCTGATAGAAATCTCTGCAGTTGGAGAAAATGCTTTTTTGCAGTTATTTTTCTTATTTATGACCTCAAATTTGGCTTTTCATTTAGACTTTTCTTGCTAGACTCCTATCCTGATAATCTTTACTAGTTTGCCATTGCTACTTAATGGCTAAATTATCTTGAAAGTTTGATACATCTCTTAAATTGTGGTGAAATAAAAGCCAAAATAGGGAAAAATACACCATTCTAAATTTTTTATAAAATGCATTTTAACATTCATTTGCTTTTTCTGTGTGTTTGTAGGGTAGGTACAGTTGGATGTGTTTTTCAAAATGTTATAATATAGTTTTAAATATAGAAGGAAGTATTTCTGTATTTATTCAATATGCACAGACAGAACCTTTGTACTGTTTAATTCTAGTTAACTCTGGCATCAGGAATGAAATCTTAATTCACCTTTCTTAGGGTTTTTACTGAAGTCTCTAAAATAGATCTGGACTTGGATTACAAGTGTGTAGCGAGAATAAAACTAGTCTCTAGTTTTGGAGACTCTAAGCAAACGGGAAATTTGAATGAATGAGCAACTTGCAGATTTGTCTCTCAGCTTCAAGCTACAGTTGCGCAAAAGATCTTGTGAGCTCACTGCCTGTGGTTGTTGACCAGTGTCAGTGTCCACAGCTTTCTAAGCAGAAAGTGAGCGATGATTCCTCTTGAAGAAAACTAGCAGGACACGTTTCTCTTTCATAAAATCTTGTTGGCTGTTTTCAGGTCATTTCATCTGTGTACTTACGTTTTGTTAAGATAATGTCACTTTTTTTTAATTCATGTGCACTTGTGGTGTCAGAAGTGATTTATCAATCCTGAACTATCTCCAGATCTTATTTTAACTGACATAAAATTCTTCTCTGGGTGATGACTAATATCTATTCCATCATAGTTTTTTGGCTTCTTACGGCATTTCAAAGTTAATTATGAATGTAGATTGTGTATTGGATTTTTATCATTCTGTGTAAATGTTGTAAGTGAGGAAGATCCACTTGACTCTTACCCAGCCGTCTTCTGATATCCAGGTTATTCTTCTTCAAGCTGCCAAGGCTTGTCCGTACTGAGGCATTGTACATCTCAGCTCTTTATCAGCTGCTCTCTGCTCAGAGTTCTGGCCTGATCTTTCTTCTGAAAAGAACATGTTCCTCCATGTAGTCGAGGAAGTTTAGTACTGAAAAATAGTTGTTAGAAGAAATTACACAAAAGCACATTTTATTTTATATTTGATTCTAGCACAGGTAAGACCCTTCTCTAAGGACTGCAGTGTAACTGCAGAGTTGTTTCTGACTGAATGGCTGGCTGGAGAAACTGTAACACCATCTTATTGCCTATATATTGTGTGTTGTACAGTTATAACCAGTCACTGTCAGCATAATTTAAATCACTAATAATGTGTTTGGTGATTCTACAGAGAACCCACATCTCGCACATGACAAACATTTGGAATTAGTCTCTTGTGTCTGTCTGTAGACTTCTGGTATTTTCTGGTTGGGGCTGCCATTCTTATTAATATTCTGACATGTTTCTTTGTCTGGCTTTCCAGTCTGTTTCTGGCCATATATAAAGGACTTAAGTCTTTTTTGTCTTACTGACACCAGGCATGACTTTTATAATTTTTGAAAAGAGCAAGCTTTTTGCCAAGATCTTGCCCTCAGGATTAATCCCAATTTGTCCTTCCAGTAACATAGCCTAGAACATGGCTTTGCAAGTTAACCCTGAAACCCTGCCAGGTTGTAATCCCATGTGCATTTGCGCTAACAACTATTTGTTTTCCCTGTCCTTTACTCACGATCAAAACCCAATTAAAATTTTGCCACCAGAGTAATTAGAAGCTGAGTCAGAAATGCTTTATATTCAGGTTCATAACTGCTGGTCTTTGCTTATACAGTCTAGAGAAAAATGGAGTATCTTTCTTACTTTCCTACTCCTTCTTCTCTAACAGCTGTCTATGAAGTTTCTGCTGTCCTTTGCCTTATTTGATATTCTGTTCTAGTATATGTACAATTAAATTCAGTTTTTATAGTAAACCTTTTTTATAAAGTAAGCATTTACATTAGCTACTGCATCATTTTGCACTGAGGTTTTATGGTCAGGGAATATACATTCCATTAGCGTGTATTTGATTGCTTCTGCATTAGGAAAAAAAAATCCACCTGTGAAAGTGAAGTAATTTGCTTGTAAGCACTTTTGTAGAAGGTGTCACGAGGCTATACTACCTGTGCTGAATCTCCTACTTTACATTATTTACCTCAGTGTTTCAATGGTCATTACCTAGAAATCTTAACCTTCTAATACCAATAAGTACTGCTTACATTCTGGGCTTTTTGTAATTTTTGATGACGTTCTCCAGGTTCACAGTGGAACAGGAGATCGATCTGAAAGATGTCTGGAGAGGTCTGGGAGTTACAGAGCTGTTCAGCAGTAGTGCTGACCTCACCGCGATGTCTGGTAAGAGGCTCCAGTGTGGTCTTTCAGGGTATATGAGGAAGTACTAAAATCACCTAAAGATAACAAGCTCTTCAAAGTGGTTTTATGGGGGAAGGACTGCTAGTAATTTTTTTTTTGATCCTTTGGGTTTCGAGGGGTGGGGACTTTTGGCCAGGTAAAGTCCACTCCGGGCATTTTGGAATTAGATCTCATTCGAAATGTAGAGAAAGTGTAATACTATGCAAGATGCAGATCCGCATTAGAGCGGTATGTGGCTTCGGTGCCTTGATGGCAGATGGGATTCACACAACAAGGAGGTTGTCATCTTTTATCCCCAGAGGCTATTTGTTCGCAGCGTTAAGAACATTAAGCTGTTGTACAATTAGTCATCTCCCCAGATACCTGCTGTATAGAAGCAGCACAGGAAAGAGAGTTCTGAGATAAAAGCAATTTAGTCGCATATGCTGCTTGCCTGTTTCAATACATTGTCAACACTTTATTTTCAGAAGTTGAAATATCCAGTACATTTAGAAATTCAGGTGGAAATGAGATATTTATGCTTTTTATACCTCTTAAAAGGTACTGAAGTGGCACAAAAAGTAGTTGAGCCATCTTGGCCTGAGAAGTTTTTTCACTTCTGCATAACAGAAGTAGCCACGCGAGCAGGATATTTAGTACAGTCTGAATTTTTTGCAAACCTAGTTGTTCGCAACTTAGAAGCATGTGCCAGTGTGAGATTACTGTCATGATTCTTGTAATTTATGCTTATATGCTGCTGCTCCCTGTATGTCTGTCTTCGCTATGGGTTACTGCCTGATCAGCTAGATACAGTCTTAGATACGTATTTTTAATTATCTGTCTCTGGAAGCAACCACACCTGTGTGGCTTTTTGAAACTAGGGGTAGTGAAGGTGAACCTTCCTCTAAAATTTACAGCAGAAATGTTTGTGATTTTAATATCCTTTTCACTCTTGCTAAGTTTGAAATATTGTTTATAGTGTATCGTGTAGCTTATTCCACTGTTTTGCCACTTTCGCTTTTCAAGTGAAATTATGGGAAAAGCTACAGTTAGCTAATGTGAAAAGAATTTGAATAAATGAGAAATACTTTAAAAAAAAAAAAAGCCTTTTTTCTGAAGAAAAACACCTTCAATTTCTCTGCCACCCTAAAGAAAAGTAAGCTTTCCAATAAATTCTAGTCTGTATATATAAAAGTATTTACGTGAAGAAAAGTACTAAGGCGAATGGAAAGTACACAGGGGAGACTGAAACACAAAGGCAGTGCTTGGATCTTACTTGATTTCATGTAAAATTCACCTATGCATCAGGAACTAATTCTGGAGTCAAGAAGTTAGTAGAAAGATTGGAACATGCGTGTGTTTTAATCCATGTGACTAATGACTTGTTTAAAGTTTTATATTTTTGACAATTGTATTGTACAAAATCAGAATGCCATGTCTTGCATGATGGAATTAACTCCTCTGCCATTTAAAGATTAACTTGTTTATTAAGTAATGTAGAGCAGTATATAGAGAAAATTCATGGGTTTTACTGTAACATTCTTGTTTTTCACTTGAAAGGGCTTGTGACACCAGGTGATGGAAAAAGTGATTTATAAATTAAGAATAAGAAAATGATTTTAATTAATTTAATGGAAATCCCCATGGTTGATGCTATGGAGGTGAAATTTTACGTAATTAAAGAAAAAATTTCCTATTTCTAATTTTCACAATGTAAAATGGGAAGGGAGGAGGAAGAGGAAAAAAAAAAATTGTGAAAAAAATCATGCTGTCATGCTGACTTAAGCATGAGTAGGCTTGGATTGAGAGCTTGCTTTCGGAAATACCTCAATAGTATGCCAGGTAACAGGGAAGTTGAAGCCAGAAGCTTACGTGCTTCTCGGTGTCAGCCCTCTGAAAAATTTGGCACTTCATGATACTTTAAATGCAACTACTTTAACAAAATGTTTGTCTGGACACCTTTATTTTAGGAAGATACAAATCATAAGAGAATCTAAGGAGATTTTTTGAGAAATTCTGTTGCATTTAAAAATACTCTTCACCCCCTCTGCTGTTGCTCTTGCCTTTGGATTATTGTCAAGGAAAGCCTTCTGCAGTTTTAACAATGGCCCTAATCCTGTAGTCAGATCCAAGCACAGATTGTTGACTTCAGTGAAATTCTGTGTGGGCTGAGTGGATATAAATCAAATTGCAGGATTACAGACTTTATTTTTTGATATTTAGCATTTTTTGCTTTTCGCACTGAATCTGAAAACTGGAAATAGATGAGTCAGCTTTACTTTCTGGGTTGTCTGGATTGTGAGCAGCCAAAGAGAAGGTATTCATCCAGATGCATATTTTAAATGTTACACTTTTGCAGAAATTAAGTTCTTTGTCAATTAGCACAGGTGAGTAGGAGGACATTCCTACCTGTCTGTCTAGTTGCATGTATTCAGACTCACTTTCAGCAAAAGACTTTGGCAGCTTTTACTTGCATCTCTGGTTCCGTCAGGTGTTCAAAATAATCTTGACATAGCTTCTGGTATTTGAAATTTTATAGTATATGCAGTACGTAAACTTGCTACTTGAGTATTTTAACACCACCTAGGAATTACCCTTGAACTAATTTCAGTACTAAAATTCCCCTTCCCTTTCAAATATTATAATATGTCTGACTGTTGTATAATGCCTTAAATGGCAACTGCTTTTAACCTTAAGGTGACTTGCATTTATGTAAGCAGTGAAGTAATCTTAATGACTTACTTTCACAGTATAGAGTAGTTAGAAGAGCCACCAGTCCAATAAATAGTTCTTCGAAGTTTTGCCTGAGGTAGGTGTAATTTTTCTGGGACAACCTAAGCTAGAAAAGCCAGTAAACCTGCATGCTTTTTATAAATGAGACTTGCAGAGCAACCAGTTGGCAGCTGTGAGTAGGAGTTTGCAAGCATATGGAGTGTAATGACAAATGAAATGTGATGCTAACAGTCATGTACATTAGAAGTAAGTCTCCGATTACTCCCACACATTAATGGGTATCTAGGCTAGGGTCCTGCAGAAAGCTTAAACTTTAATACCAGATCTCCATGGGACTCTCTTCTGAGGTGCTAACAATCGAATCGTGTTGGTTCTTATGAAAATCCAAAGAAGCTACTAGAGAAAAATTATGTGATAAATAGATACTCAGGTAAGCCCCACCTTATTCACAGTGAAAGCCACTTGAAAAGGGAAGATGTATAACAAAGACAAAATGTGTGTATGAAATATTGCAGTCAGTGATTTGACAATCATAAAATAGAGCAAAGAGAAGAATGCCTGAACACTACGTGACAACATTATGCTTCCATGTGAAAACAGATTCATTCACTTCAGGGGGAGATGAATGAGGGGGATGTGATGGTGGCAATATAAAGAGAAGAGTCTAGAGGAAGCAAAATGAGGTGTAGAATTGCTCTTTTCACCATCCAAGGACAGAGATATCCAAGGAAATGAAAGACAATGCATTGAAATCAAATAGAAAGTACTTCTCTTTGGGAAAATTTAACCACAGAGATCTTTGGGTATTCCTTCAGGTCATCAGATTGGTAGGATTAAAAATTGCTTCGGAGGAATCAAAACTATCTGTACTACATTGAATAAAGGCATTCTATGTACTCTGTGGATTAGAAACTTGGTTTAGGGTATAAGGCACATGCTGGGTGAGAGGATCTTTTTCTTTTGTATTTGTGTTGTATTTTTCATTTGTGAGGCTACTTAGATCTTGTTCTGAAGCAACAATAATACGATAGCTGGAGCAGTGTGCTAGACTCATTGGACATACGGGTCTCATCTGCAGTGGCACTTCTGGTATTCCTGTTAACAAAATACTGGGGTTTTTTTAATACTCAGATCCTGAATACATTTACAAGTAAGCCTACTATTATACCTGATGGGAAATGTTTGCAATGTTTATGTTGTCTGAACTAGGGTCTATACGCTTATCAGATGGAGGGCAATCTTCCAAGGTGCTAAGTGTTCTGATCAGAAATACACCTTGGATAACCATAAGCACCATTGCACTATGCAGAACAAAGCATTCAGGATGAAAATACGGAGTATTGTTGTGAATGTTACAGGTCACAGGAGCGGGCTGAAGTGTTGTAATAAAAAAATCCCATGCGATTAGGCTAAGTGGACATTTCTTTGTCTGTTGTTAAAATAAAAAATTAGTTGGATTTAAGATAAGGAACTCCAATCCAGTATTTTTCTGTAAAGGCTGCAAAGTTATTGATTTCTTTCAGTGAGTGTTGCGTAGCTCAAATGCGCAGTAGAGCTTTGAAATGATCTCATGCAAGGATAGCAAAATACAGCTGCCTGGAAGCTAGAATTTGCAGAACTGACCGATGCACTTGCAAAGAATCCTGTTAACTGACATGCTTACAATGGCAGCACACATAACATGAGGCATGCATGACAGGAATTACTTATGTGCATGGATCTGTCACCCTTTTTGCCTTGGGTATCTGTCCGTTATCACCTGTGTAAATGTTCTTGCACATCCAGTGTTTGGTCTAAAACATTTTTTGAAAACTTGAGTCTTAATGGGTCCATAATGGAATGGAAACTTCAGGGAATGGCTATTTAACCCTTGCTTGTAGTATTTTGGTAGCTTGTGATTTATTTTTACAGGTAATGCATGAGGCTTAAAGGTGATGTTAGTGTTGGAATGCAACCACATCGTGTTTTCAGGTGGCCTCTCTGTTACAGTCAGGGAGACCAAAGCCGTGAGAACTGTGCTTAGTGTTCAAGATAAGCAGAGGCTGTATGTCTGTGTCTTAAAGCAACATGGTGGAAACTTTATCCTAGCTTTCAAGATAGCATTGCTGGAGGCTTGGAACTGAAGCCTCCGGCTAGGACAGTGTTTAGCAATCTGATATATGTTTTGCTGTACACGATCCCAAAGGCAATGATTTGCGGCTTTTGTTGGTGAGATTCAAGTTAAGCAGCTGAATAGGGAGGTTTACTTCAGTTCTGAGTGTGTGCAGCAGTAATGAGATCTGCTGGGGAGAGACATTTTAGGCTGCTGTCTCTTGTGATTTTGGCTTGCATTAGTAGAAGAACTAGTGGCTGTTGTTGCGAGAACCAAAATAAATGGGTAACAATTAGGTGAGTACTCCCAAGCTTTCCCTCTTTAGTCAGCCTCCAGCTAGAGTTTTGGTGTTGAACGTTTTGCGAAGGATCAGAAATGCGATATCCTATAGCTGTCTCACCGGGGTGATTAGATTAGATTTTCATGGTTGTGTATCTCCCTGTTGAGACAGCTTTTATTCCTTTAACTGCCAGTGTGCTGTGTCATTACTGTGGGTTTTATGCAGGTACAATAAATGTATATTTAATCCTTGTTATGTCTTTCTGATAAAACTTGGTCAAACAGATTAAATGGTGTTACGTGTCTTATTTCCTGCAAGGTGCTGAGTATTCCAATAGGTCTGATCATTTAGCCAGTGAAGAAAAGTAATGAAACATCCACTGACTTAAGCATGAGTAGGCTTGGATTGAAATAAAAATACTGACAAAGAAGGATGGGAAACAAACAAGACTGGAAAAACCTAGTCCCGTGGTAGCTTATGCAATAAATATTTATCTTCAGCTTCTTTAAAGTATAATGACAACAAGAAAGAAAATACCTGATTTTCCTGGAGGAAATCAATATTGTAGCCAATGCAGAAATAAAATTCTTTGTGTGTAAGTATTTGCCATGTAATGTAATAACCTGTTTTCCCAGTGGTTGCACTTAAAATCTTGTGTTCAAGGACCGTCTTTTACTCTGACATACTGGTGCTCTGGGCAGTGCCAAGGTGTTTTAATATCCGTAGTGTAGGAGCTTAAGCTAGGTAAATGGTGCTATTAGAGGTATTGGCAGAAGGTATTTTAACGCAACTCCTATGCACAAAAAGCTCTTATCTTTCCCTGCTTGGTACAGAAGGTGAATAATAGCATTGGGGTTTTAGGCAGTGTTTGGGGCTTTTTTTAAATACTGCAATCTTATTGTTGAGCTACTTGAAATGTTTCCTTTTCCTCTCCAGATAACAAAGAACTTTACCTTGCAAAGGCATTTCACAAGGCATTTCTAGAAGTTAATGAGGAAGGATCAGAAGCTGCTGCTGCCTCAGGTACCTTGACTGAAAAGCAGAACTAAATCAAATGTCTGGTTATTTTGTGTTGTGTTTTTGTTTTTTTTTTAACTGACTTGCCGTACAGCCAGGAAAGCTAAATAGCATGTGGCGTGAAGACACAGCACAGCAAGTATACTGCTTTCAAGAAGAGAATTCTGGAAATTAAGTGTTAGTTTTCTTTTTTTAACGTGGTGTGTTTCACAAAGAATTTTGAGCAACCTGTGAAAAACCTGTTCTTCCTTATTTTGCCTCTTATTGTAAGGAGGATACGGACCGCAATTTGTATTTTGCTTATGAAACTTAAGCATTTGTAGTTTTTGGTCTGGTAATTGAGATAGTCAGAGGTATTTGGTATACAATAGCTGTTGTGTTGTGTGACATCAGGAGGAGCTAAGAGTTATTGCAATTTCATTTAAATAAGCTTGTATACAGAGATGCAAGATGGGAAGTGCTAAATGCAAAAACATAGCTGGCCACTATTAATGCTAGGAGGCCAGGTGGTTGGTTTCTTGGTTATCATCATATGCTTTTCCTGCAAATAAGTTACATTAGTTGCCAATATGTATCATTAGGTTATTTCTAATTGCCTCTACTTGTATCAGTCTTTGAGGAAAGGAAGAATGACTTCCCTGGTCATGAATATCAGTAACTTAGTTGGATTGTAACTGGACAGAGATTACTGGCATGCCTGAGTCTTTATTAACAGTGCAGTGAAAATGTAACAGTAAATGAAACGCTGGGAAGTAATAATAATGTCCTGGAGAAATCCATGCATCTCCAAATAAAAAAAAAAAGACCCTAATTCTGTCTGATTCTCAGTTAATCTTACTTTCAACCTCTGCATTAATTAAAGACTCAAGACAAAGGCTGAAAGATCAGCCCACTTGGTTGTTGCGTATTCCATGGTTATTAAGGGTTACCTTTTACTATCAACTGCAGGCTTGGAGCTGTTTAAAACAGGTCAGCAGTGCTGTCTAATGTAATGCATTTTCTTTCCCCAAGTGAGCGGAAGTCATAACTCCCCTTAAGGTTCTGGATCTTAAAATTTATAAGCTGCTCCCTCAGCCTGAGAAATTGTGCCACTCTCCATTATTAATCATTCTTAAAGCACAAATAGGCACGCAATTACTCTGTAGGTCTCTTTCATTTTCAGTTAGATTTTTCATGCTATTTCTTGGTGACGCTTAGTGCTGAGCGTGTGGGACTTCAGTGTTTGCTCATGAGCTTCACAAGTATCTCTCATGAAGAGCAGGAGAATGTGCAGTGATATTTAACAAGTTGCATATGTTCTTTTTCCTTTAGGAATGATTGCCATTAGCAGAATGGCAGTGTTGTATCCCCAAGTTATAGTTGATCATCCCTTTTTCTTCTTGGTCAGAAACAGAAGAACAGGTGAGAATATTGCAGACTTTTCCACATTTTTCACAGTACATCATCAAGCATACCAAAGAAAATTACATATTTTGATTAATGAACTGGCCTTGTGTTACGAATTCTCATTAATTTGTCTTAAAATCCTTAATACTGAAAGACTGACCTTTTCTATGTCCCCTTAATGTTTCTCCGAGACAAACACCAAAATCTGACATAATCCTGAAAAATATTCACAAGTACGTTATTAAAAACCCTGGGGAAGAAAAATTCAACATTTTTCTTCAGAGAACACAGTGTTACTGCCCTGAATATCCATAATCATTGCGTTCTGTAAGAGCTAGGCTGTAGTAAGACCAGTGAGATATGTTCCTGGTACCAGATGATTTGCATAATGGACAGATATTACAGCTATGAATAATTCTGTTGTGCTCTTGAAGTGTTCTGTGGCAGGCAAGGGATGAGAACAGCACTCACTAGCAAGATGGGCAATGATTAAGTAATTCCTTAGTTTCATATTTGTAATTTGTCTTAACAATGTGGATGTGACTGGGCGACAGAATATTATGGTGCACCCACAGACTATCGTATGGGTCTGTGTGCTGTGGTGATACCAACTCTTAGGGATTTTTATTTTTTCCACCGAAACTGAGTATCCCTGCTTTTGCAGACACATAATTAGGCAAAAATGGAGGAGGTTATCTGACCTTTTCCCTACTCAAGATTCACAAAATTACTCAAAAAGGAAAGTTCAAATCAGAAAAGCGTAAGCTTGGTAGCCTTGGGGCAATTCTTAATGTTGCAGTGGCCTTGTTGCATGTGGAAAGAGGATTCACCAGCAAATATAGTTAAAGCCTGAAAGCTCACTACCAGTCTGGAAATACAAAGTTAGAAATCTTTTGATAAAATCTGTGGTGAGTTCTCGTATTCTCAATAATACTCTAAGTGCTCATGATTGAGAACTGTGTATGTATAAAACGGGAACAGTGTAAATGGTGATTAAATAGCAATAGTGGAGCGGTATGCATATAGAGAATTCCTTGTTGTGGGTTGCATGCACTAATGTTGAGTAAATTTGTGAACTCGAACTATCTACCTATTAATATTCGTTCAGTGATCGGTGTGGCAGCTTCTGGGACTCAATTTCAATTCTTTGAGGAATGTTGTCCAGTGGGTCAGACATACGAGGGTCAGAAGCGATGATGAAGGCTGCTCTGATTAGGTGTTTGTACTCCAGTGAAGGTTAGCTGCCACCTTTGGAGCCCCCAGGCCTAGAAACCAGCACTGTCATGACCACTTGAGATCAGTGGCAGTACTTAATGGGCCTTCATCAGAACCATCGAAATGGAAGTGAACCTTTGTATTGATTTCTGGTGTTTTTTTAATCAAGCTATTAGAATAAGCAGAAGGGCAGTGAAATGCAGAGGATTTCGCTGTTCTTGTCTGTATTGTATCAGTTCTGAATTCAAAGAACTCCTCTCGGGCTATTGATCCATTGCCTTTCATGGCTACCAAGGTCTCGGAGACATACTTTCCTGTAAAGTTCTAAAGTATGTGGTGCACAATTTTATTATCAGTATTTTTCATCTTATAACCTCAACTTTTCCTCTTGGTTCTGACATCTTTCCTTCCCTTCCTGCTTTTTCCACAGGTACAGTGTTATTCATGGGAAGGGTAATGCACCCTGAAGCAATGAATACAAGTGGCCATGACTTTGAAGAGCTTTAACTGCCATCAGCTACCAAAAAGAAGAGATAAGCACATAAAGTTTGAAGTTAATATATTTAAGGTTTGCTGTGTTTTCCCCCCAAGATATTGTTTAAAATGCTTTCAGACCTAACTGTGTGCAAGGCAGTTTCCAGAGGAAAGCTTACAGTATTAAAGTAATGGTTCTGTTTCTGTCATTGTGATTGCTGTGTCCTTAAAATAAAATTGTGTACGTGTCAACAACTGCTTCTTGTTCTAGTGAATTGTAAAGCAAAAAACCTTGCAAGTCGTGGATTCATCATTTTTTTACAGTCCAATGACTGACTTGATCAATGAGACAGGAGTGAACGGAATGTGTGCAGCTCTGAATAATGCAAATGGCAAACCTTGATAATTTATAGAGTTGAAGATCTACATCTGGAAATTTTTATCTCTTCCTGTTGATGTAAAAGTAGTAAACAGACTGTGATACGCTGTCTCATCGAAGTTAATGGAACAAATTAAGCCTAGTGGATTTTAATCTGTTCAGATAACTGTGGTAGACTTTGTGTGAACTATCCCACATGTGATTCTAAAATGTTGCTTTTATGAGTGCTTCTGCATGTGACTCTGCAATTCACCTTCCATAACTGTTGATGCCAATAAAATTTGATCGCATGAATATTTAAGACTAGTCAGTGTAGAATAGCTATGTATGTGGCTGAAGTAAATTAGTGGAATAGTAACATCATTCGTGTGGACATATTTTTCTCCCCTAAAGTAGTTGTTCTATTTTATCCTAGGCTTTGCAGTATCTCGCTGCAGGGATCTAGAATGATCTTTCTCAAAGTACAAAAAAAACCCCCAAAAAAAAAACAAAAAAAACCAAAAAAAAAAACCACCACACCCTTAATTTTAAGTGTCTAAAAATGTTCTATTCATAAATAAATGTCTAAAGGAACAATATAATCCTTTTTATTCCCTACCTTTTATTGCAAATAAGCTGACAAAGAGGAGAATGACGCATACCACAAGTAAATATTAGCAGGGAAATTAGTTGCTGTTTCCATTTGCAAGAAGAGGAGAAGTACCAGTTGTCACCAGAGAAGCATATAATTATTTCCTCCCTCATTGTGCAAAATACAAAAAGAACAGAAGTTATTAAAAAGGTAAGAGTGAATAGAAGAAAAGAAGGGAGGAGCTCCTTTGAAACAGATCATAAATACAAACTTTTGGATAATGAGTGGTTTTCTTCTCAGTCAGTAGGAGTTCTGTCTTTTGAATTCTATGAGAACAAATGTGGATTGGCTGAACTTTGTAGTTATAGGCTTCTCTGGCATACATTCACTGCAGAAAAGCATAGATATTGCTCACAAGATTATTCATGGAAGGAGAACTTCCAAAATTTGACACATTGTTCACTTTTTTATACTGCTGGTACATATCACACAGGTCAAGCTGTGAAGTGATGGATGTTCTCTGTGGAGGCTGGTTGTACTTCCTCGGAGAAAGGGCATTTGAACACATTTCTAGCCCTGCCTCCTTGAATTGTTTAGTTCTATTGCACAGAAGAAAAATTGAGAGAGTCTGGACTTGGTGAGGCAGTTTTTGTATTGAAATTTAGACAAAAATTACAATTTTAGGTTTGTATAGCTGAAAGTGTTATGCTTGGGAGGGGGAAAAAAAGGGAGCGCCTCTAAGAAGGAGCAGGGACTACTTTTACCAATAGATACAACTAGTTTTACTGCAGGTAGAACCAGCTCCTTTGACATGGAGTTACGCAAGGGCTGGTTCTTCATGTTTAAATGATTCTATGAACATGACCTAATGTCTGTAAAGGTGACCCAAATGCTAAGGATCTCTTGTGGTTTTGACCTTACAGGATCCTGATTTTTAAGCTACTACATTTTTTTTCAGGCTAGTTTTTGAGATGTTCACTCTGATTTGGAAAGACATGCAAAAGCAGGTGACAACCCTCAATCATCTTTATTTTCAGTCCGTAGAAAGTTCTTCCTAACCAATTTTGTGTTTTCTTTGCACTAGTTCCCTGCAGCGTAGGTGCTCCTTAACAAGGAAAGGACTGAAGGTAGATTTGAAGTAGAGCTATGGAATTATGGAAGGACAGATGCCAGTCAGAAGTATTCATAGAGGATATCAGGCAAGTGCACAGAGTTTCCTAGCAGCTGGACTGAGCATAGACGTGAAGTGGAATGATGCAGAATCACATCTTCCAGATCTGATTCTGAGAAGTGCCTCAATGGGCTTGTAGGAAAACCAGCAGAAACAGAAGTGCAAACACTAGTTGTTTTGCTTGATACTGTGGTAGTCCTTACAGATGCAAAATAGCTATTTATGTTTCTTGAAAATTGAGAACTATCTGGTTTTCAACATGAATTGATTTATTATCACATTATGCAAAGGTGTTTCTTAGTTGTAGGCCATGAGAACAGCTCTCAAACAATACTGGTTTTTAGTAGCGATAATACCTTAAGTATTGTTACTGATTTATTGAGGTATATGAGTACTATTCCATTGTGGTTTTTAATCTAGATTTTGTATAATGTTCTTTTTAAAGATACTATTGCTTTTTTGAGACAAAGCTAGCAAAATAATTTTATCTTTGTTTGGATTTTTTTGGGTAAGAGGAATTTGTCAAGTAGTGGCTCGTATGTGAGTTTAGGTGTACAGTCTTTAAGAAAATTAAAAACTGTATTTTGTGTTGGAGGCTATATCAGAAAATAAATTACTGAAACTTCTATAGTTGTACTGTGTAAGTGCCCCATGATGTGACAGTGTCTACTGAGATCCTTCTGTGATGCCGATGGAGTTTGAATGTGAGATGCAGTTCCCTAACGTTGTCATCCTCTGTCTGTCTTGCATGCATCTACTGGAGTCCAGGTGGAAATGTTTTTCAGAGCTGCATCTGGAAAGACTGATTTCCCTCCAGATCTGTTTAGTAGTGGTGCTGCCACTGGAGACTGGCTGAGTTAAATAGGAAAATCCCACTTTTACATGACCATGAGCACCAAACAATTTTTCCAGATTAGGACTACATTCAAACAAAAATTTGTCATGTTGTATGAGTTAGAATATTTCAAGCACTAATTCATTATGCTCCCCAAAGCCTTGATGATGGCAGAGTAAGATGATGTTTTGGACACCACCACCTGTACTTCTTAATGGGAGCTAGACTGACTTTAAAAAAAAACCAAAACAAAAAACCAAAAACAATTGCTTTCTGTAAATCAAGTATATGATATTACTCAAACAAATAAGAACTTAGAGTTATACCAGAACCAAAAAACAATTTAGTCAAAGCTTTTGTGGCTTTTATTTTTCAATGATGGACAAAAGAAGAAACCACAAGATGTCACTCTATCCTAAGAAGCTGAGAAGTGCTTTCTCAGTGACAATGATCCTGTGGGACTGTTGGAAAGCTGAACATTCGGACTGGGACTCAACTGTCTATAGGTCTTGGTAAAACCAATGAAAGCTGCTTGAGTTTGAGAGTTTAATTAGACCCAGGTGCCTGAGGTTAATAGTTGGGGTCAGGGAGATGGAACCAAATAAACTCTGTTTTGTGTTGCAAATTATTCTCTGATTCTTGATAACAGATTGCTGGATTAAGTTCATTGCTCATAGGGAAATTTTTGTCTGGTTCATACCCTGCCTGATTGTTTTGTGTACTTTGTGTGGGGTGAAATAAAAGCAAAAGTTTGGGGTTTTTTCAACCCATCTCCATGAACAGCAGTAGAGCTGTGCTGTGGCTACCTCAGACTCAGTGCTACAGTAGGAGACCCATCTTTTTGACAGGTAGAGTTGAAGTCATTGATATGATGGTCCTTTTATTTTGTTGTCGTTCTCTTTTGTTTACCTCCTTTAATGTCCCCCTTCCCTTGCTGCCTTACATACAGTCTGTAGAATTTCTGCGTGAGCGGATTCCCAGCGTGTTCTCCCCTTGTACAGCAAGGTCCCACCGCTGTCAGGTGTCCTGCTCTCTTCCTGCGGAGGAGGCAATATTTTTCCCATGAGACTTTTTTAAAAGAGACAAGGCATACTCAGAAGTGGTGTTTACAAACTATTTCTTGAATTGTTTCTGTCCTTTTTAATGGGCAATCTTTGCTTCTGTCCCTACAGTGAAAATACATGGATTCAAAAAGAGATGGATGATTTACCCCCAAAACCCAGGGCCAGGGAGGAGGAAAGTGGTACCTTGGTAACTCAGATAATACCAGCAAGAAGTGAGTTCACTTCCCCTGTGAGCTACTTTGCATTTGCTGACACAATTGATGAGAAAGTGTAGATTCATTTAGCTTGTAAAACTGCCTGTGGTCCCCAAGGATTTTGCATCAAGTTACAGTAGTTAAAGGGCTCCAGACAGAGCCCTGTACTCTGCCTGCTTCCTGGGGACCTTTGTTAACTGGTTCAGTAGCTTATCTTTGGCTTCCAGCTGGCATTGGTTAAGGGCTATAAAGTAAAGTTACACATGAGAAACCATTTGCAATACACAAAAGTAGTTGGTACTGTAAAACTCATTAACAGTACATATCTGCTACCTCCATCAACCAAGGCTTCTCCAGTGATGTTCTCTCTATATAGGACTGCTCCACATGAATGTTTTTCATTACACAGCAGTAATTAGAAGCCTGAGTCATGGGCCGATTTCTCTAGGCATTAGGTAAACTGAATAAAAAGATGGACAAAAGTCATGTAATAAAACACTGCTTAAGTTGCAGTTTGTAGACAATAGCATAGTGTGATAGTCAAGGCTTTAAGGCTAGTGAAGGATATCAGACTTACTCACAGTCACTCTGGCAGGTAGGTAAATGGAGAAGTATGGTGAAGATAAACATATTATTCAGACTATAGGTGAGTCTCAGCTCCAGTTGACTTTAGTAGCTGTTCAGACTTTTTCAAAACACCTTACAACTGCAGCCCCCAAACTCTGTTACTAGCTGTGCCTGGAAGTCAGGCAGCTAATGGTTCTCAGGTAGGTGTAACTCCAAACCAAGCACAGCAAAGCTCAAAACACTGGCCACTGTTCCCAAAAAGCATGGTATGCAAAAGTCTTCATGGCACTCTGCTTTTGACTGCGATCAAATAGCCTGAAAGATTTTTTTCTTCTTGATGTGTTTGCAACACTGCGTTCTGGAAACTAATCTGGCAGATAGTGGTAGTAACGTTCTGGGTCTGCTAGGACCTGGATGAGGAAGAAGATTGAAATTGTTCTGCAGCTGGGGAATTTAGCCCATTGCCTGAGATTTTATCTTTTCAGCCACGCAGAATCATAACATGAATGATGTTTCAGATATGACCAATGCTTTACTGCTAACAAGTTTGGTTTACTATGTAGCTCTCAAACACACATCTTCTCTTCTCTGTGGAAGGCTCACATCTTGGACAAACTGAGGGAAGAACTCCTACAGAAAAATCGTTCTGTATTTGTGTAGAAGTGTTCTTAAGTAAGGAAAAAAAAAAAGCATGCAGAGGAAATCTGTATTGTGTATAAATCATGTCTTTTGTGCTCTTCTTAAGGGATTAGAATTGGCAATTGAAAAGTCTTGTTTTTTCTTTAAGAACAATTTGTTTAGATGGGCTTCAACTGTTCCTTCAAGTATTCTAATGCTACCAGAAGAGTTTAGATCCAATTATAGTTTAACATTTTTACTCTATTTACATGTATTTATAAGGAGTTATGTTTTAAAACCAAGCAACTTGCAGTGCTGGAATGCTTACGAGTGATAACTGTATGATAGCGTTGCCTGAATAGAATGAAAGAAATATGTCAAAACATGCTAAAAAATAAAAGATATCAAGAAGTCCGTCTTGCCCTGAGACCTGGAAGGATCGTGGTCTGGACAATGCCAAATCTCACCAGTTGCCAACAGTCTGATACGAAAAGTCTATTCATTTGAAGCATTTGTCATCATCAATTTACTTTGTAAATGGCGTATTTCCAAAGGTAAAGCTGGCATAGCTTGACACAGAAATTAATAACATTTCTGAAGTTTATTACAATAGAAATGCTAGTTTTAAAATTCATCGTCTGTCCTGGGAAATGTTATCTCTGGGCCAGGCTGCAGCTTGAATTACCAGCTTGCAGTGACACTCTGTCATTTTCCAGGAGCAGGACTGTATAAAACTCTCCTGCCAGCTCTGAAGCGAGGATATGTCTTCATCAGCTGAGCTGCTATTAAAGTCCTCGGTGAAACCCACAAAGAGGTAAAAGAGGCCAATTCTAATGTTGCTGCTGCCTGTTTTACATATATGTCTCCACTGATTTTTCCTCTACAGAATTTTCTCCTTGGTCTAAACAGAGAATTGGAGACAATGCGCTACAGTATATAAGTTCACTTCAGGTTTTTTGAACAGAAATTATTTACAAATTCTCACAATATTTCAGTGCTAGTCTTAACTACTACAGTTTCATAGGATGCAAGCTGAGCAGGCTAACCTTGAATACTTCTAATTCATTTGTTTTCCAGTGTCGTTCCAAGCTTACTGTGTCTACATCTATGGAACAAAGTGTTCTGAGGAGGTGATCTCTTGATTACTGACCTTTTGAATCATGACACATATGGGACAGAAAGCTTGGAACCACGAGTAAAATAGCTTGCCTTGTATCAAGCACTTACATAAGCCAAGGACGTTACCAATTCTTCCTCTTCACTATGATGATTACAGTAAGGTAGGTGTAAACCATCCTAAGGGAGAAAGTGCAGTTACCTCTGAGCAGAAGTTAGGGAATGTCTAGTTCCATAATCTTAAATGTTTAGATCAAGCAAACAATCACATAGTGTCCAAAACACCCATAGCAAAGAGCGTCATCAGAAAAAGCTAAATTTAATCAGTCACCGAGCCTGTTCCAAATCCCTTTATGGTCCATAGAAAAAAGATTGCGGTAGTTTCAGTCAGTTTTGGACCATGTGCAGCTTTCTTGCAGGCTATGCCCTGAAGCGTGAGTACAAAGAACTAGTGTGAACTGACATACCTGTGATTCTGTGTTGTTAGTAAGAACTCAATTTTTGCCCAGTTTGCGAAAACTACTTCAGGCCATTTATCTGAAAATATGGAATGCACTCCTAATGACAGTGTTTCTACATAAAAAAAAAAAAAAAAAGTCTTTAAGTGTGCAAGACGTAGAGTTTATAAAGTTGTGTTTTGTGTGTGCATACGTGTGCATGCACTCCATTAAATGTGGACGTACTCAGAATCACAAATACTGTTACTATTTTACCATTATAATAAGTAAGCAAAACCTAACCTAAATATCTTTGCATGAAACCATAAGATAATGCAGTACAAAATAATGAAGCCGCTCTGTGCCTCTTGGTTTGGAGGACTTTTCCATGGTGCAGGATGCCTATAAGGGAATAAAAGGGTTGTTTGCCCCTCTCCCTTTCTCAGTAACTGTTTGGGGAGCCTAGCTTGGCTAGGTTCCTCTCTTTAGGTCTCTGGAGTTAAATGAGATGAATTCAGGCCTTGTGTGACTGTTGGCAGCATATTCCTCTGCTTACAACCATTGCACAGATTTCACAAGGTAAATATAAGTAGATGGATGAAGGCAGAGAATCCTGGGGAAATAAAGGGAAGTCGGTGTTTAACACGATGGGCAGTGGCAAAGCTCGCCAGCCGTCCAGCCACCGTCAACACAGAGGGCCCTGAAGAGGAGCCACGACCCCCATTTGAGGAGCTTGCAGAAAATTATTCTCTTCTGTGCTGCCTCTGTATTACTTTACATGTATTTTCTAGATACAGCAACTCATTAGATTTGTTGGCAGTGTACTGAGAAGTATGTTTAAGACAAGTTAATTCAGGCTTTCTTAGTCTTGGTAGCACCTGCTTGAAATATGTTTCCTTCTATGACCGACAAGAGTACAGAGATTATATTACGATAGTTCCATGACAAGTGACTTCCAAAGGCAAAATAGAAGGCTATTTTTCAGAAGGGCTATTAACCATCTGGCAGCCCATTTTCCACCCTTCATTGTAAGGATGGTAATCTGAACAGCATTCAAGAAAAAGACAGATCAAAGTCTTCACTGTTTCCCCAGGAAATGCATCGTGATGACTCCATAGACAAAGGTTTTCAAGTGGAAATCATGTTCTACATTTGTATTTCCTTCAGTGCTGTAAAGCCCTGCTCGTTTTTTAGAGTTTCTGTACAAAGCCTTTTTTTTTAAATGGAGCTCGAAGATGATGAATGTTGCAGGTGTGTTCCCATTCAGCACAGAAATATGGAAGACACAATCTCCTGATAAACTAAGGGGTATCTGTGACAGCATTGTGCTTTTGTTTGTCATGCCATCGTAAGTATGGCAATAATGCTGCTGGTGACATAAGCATCTATCTAAACCTGCACAGACACAGCAGTTAGGACTCACTTTTCCCTAACACAGTTGGTAGAGCAGTATAAAATCAGAATCTTTACTTCTGTGGTGAATCTCAGAACTTGCCTAGAACCTTGGAGGTTAAAATTTTGCTTCACATGAGGCAAGGCTATTGTGCATGTAAATGCCATTTTACTGGCTTGTCAGCTAGGATCCAAGGAGAGATGGTGGCTTTGCTGCGAGGCTCCTTTTGGCTTCCCCTCAGCTCCTGTGCCTGCAGTTGCTGGCGAGCGTGTGATATGTTCTAGTGGTTTGCATGCCTGCATTTCCTTCCCGTGGAGGGGGAGATACAGAGGGATGGTGGTTTGAATCATGTGGGTGTGCTCCAGTGCACAGCTGGAGCACTGCCAGGGCACACACTGGGCTCACAACTGGTCTCTGGTCCACCCGTTTGACTGTAGCCCAAAAAACTGGTTCCACAGACAATAACCTTGCTGGAACAGAGAAAGTCCCCCTCATGCCAAGTGACCAACAAGTACAGTTGGTCTAATGCCCTTGTGGCAGGGGAGGAAGAATCCTGCTGGTTTGGCACTGGGTCAAGGTCCCTGCCCTTTTAAACCCTCAAGAGGTCTTTCTAAGGCTGAAAGCTGGAACAATATAATGCTGTAAATTGCTGATCATGAAACAAGATGGAGACAAATGTACATTTGCCCACTGTGTCCCAAGCTGCTGTCCAAATCACTGACTCGCCTTGGTGGGCCAAAGTGTCAATGGATTTTTGTGGTAGGAAAAGCCAGTGAACAATAAAAACATTTAAAAATAAGCCAACAAATATGAAGCATTTGGGAGCAGCAGCTGATGTTCCCTCGGAGATGTAACACGTGATTTCTATAACCACAAAAATATATTTAATTTTGTTTATTTAATAAACCAGACTGTGTTTTGCTGTAAGCATTAATCATCTGGTGTCACACAATAGCACATTAAATGTCACACATTGAATCACTTCTCCTGCGACACTGTTATGAATATTCTGGATGTACTCCACAGCTGTAGAAAGAAGTACTTCATGCCTTGCTAGCTTTAGAGCAAACACACTCTTGCAGCTTCATTTTGTATTCAGTAGCTCTACAAAACAGCAAAGGCAGCATACAAAATGAGGAGGAGTATTGCTGAAGCTCAGCTGCTGATCTTTCGCAATTCAACTGCAAAAACTATGAGGTCTGAAAGAAGACATTAAAGTGCAAGTATCAGCAGAAATATTAAACTACCTTAATCAAGAGAATTGCACCTGATCACTTAGGTTTTTAATAATTTTTGCTTGCCTGAAGAAGCAGCAACAACGCATGATGTTTCCTGCTGGAGTTAGGGCCCCCTTCTTCCCCCAGTGTGAGTCATGGAAAAAAGAAAATTCGTATTTCCCAGCTGCTGGAATATAGCATGGAGCTGGCAGAGCAAGACAAAGTGGAGCACCTGAAAGATGGGTTTAGTTTATGTTTGATACTAGTTCAGTGGCCTGGCAGGTCTGTGACTGGAGACTCTGGAGACATAAAGTAGTTTAACAGCACCTGCAGAACTGCTCCTTAGGTCAGCAGTGGACTTCGCCTCTTTGACGTCCAAAGATCAGGATGGATCTGAATAGTATGGGTTTTAATATTTTTTTTTTTCTTAAAGAAAAGCTGCTGCTTGTATCACCTCATCTCTGCTACAGCAAAATGTAAGGGGGGGAGAATGAACCTATGAAAAAAAAATCTGGATTTGTCTTCAGAGGGGATTTTGGATGAAAGCAACTAAAGCAGAGAGAGGCACTGGGTGAAGTCCTCCCATTTCAAGCCAGTGGATTGCCTTTACTGGACCCTGACTGAAAATAATCAGTTGGCAGGAAGGACAAATGCATATTGATAGTGTGCTCCCCTTACCAGTGACTACAAACACATGCTCTGGGAAGTCCTGCCAACAGATTTGGTGTCCTCCAGTACCAGAACCTGGGTAGAAGGACAGTGGTGAAAGACAGAAGTGAGAAGTACAGCCCGAAAGAGAGAGTAAGGGGGAGGTGCATCATTCAGCTGGAGATGCTTTAAGGTCTTCTTGTCTTTTGAATATATATGAGTCAAGAATTCCTTCTCTCCTGAAGTCAGTAGACCTGATTTAAAATGGATATTTGTATCCGTGCCTTGTGAATGCAAAAGGTTTGTCACTCAGAAATTCTCCGTTCGGTGAGGCCAGCGCTCACACCTGCATAGCAGCAGGTACGAATACTTAGCTGAGGGACAAAGCAATGGAAAATCAGTCCTGAGAATGCTCAGATACCCCCAGTACTGCTGAAAGGAGAACGTCGTGTAGCTCTCCGGACACATATACTGTGATACAGCAAATGCAGTCTCTGACATTGACCAGAAACACATTTTCATTACATTTCATTTCTTTTGGCAGGACATGCCAGTTTCTAGCTTTAAATGCAGGAATTGTGGACAGCTACAGTGCGTCTGTCTCCTGCCTATAAAAGAAGCACTGGAGAGAAACAAGGTTGTTTCTCCTTGCTTGTAACACAAGGCTGCCATTTCTTCAAACTGAAAGCAAGTGGGAGCAAATTACTTGGATTTCCTGACAAAAGCTGCAGGAACAAAACACCTTCAATAAAAAAGACAGTTCTCCTCATAATGCTTCTCTCTTCCCATGATCATAGGAGGCCCTGCTTTCTGTTTTCAGCTAGAAAACATCTTTATTATCCTTGCAGACAGCGAGTAACGACATTCATTTGAACTCCATTTTTTTTGGCAATAAGACTCGGGGACAGAATAGGGATAAAAAGTCAGAGATGTCAGGAACAAGTTCTGCCTGCAAACACACGTTCAAAGTTCTAAGCTCCTTCTTTGGTTGCGATGGGGGCAGGTGTCTCTGAATTTTAAATGACTGAATTATGATTGTCGTTCAACTGTATGGCTTTTGCATGTGTTCCTGTTCTTTCACTCCTTTCTTGGCATATGTAGAGCTGGGCAGTTTTTACCATCTTGGCCTAGCAGTGGAGTAACATCGACCAGAAACATAGTTCAGTAAAACATATTGTATCAGTAAAACAAAAGTAAGAATGAGTAGGTCTCTGAAAGAAAGTAGATAATTTTTAAAGCACATTTGTGTTGAAATTCAATGGTCTTCCACAAAATTTTCATCTGTATGAGAATACTTACACCCTGTTCCCCTGCCTGCCTTTGCACATTAGTTACACATGTGTATGCATGCTTGTCTAAACATGCACACACATGTGCATGCACATATGCATACAAATGTATATGCATATACAAATATGCATACCTGTAAATATGCGTGTAAAAAGGATTTGCTGTGGAGGTGTAGTTTGGTATATTGTGTGCATGCACACCACTAAACCTGTTTCAGTGTATGAATGAAACAGATGTGCATGTGAGGCAGGAAGGTACCGGGGAGGAAGGGATGGAAAGGTGCAAAGTGCTTCAGACAAAAGGAAAGGCTGTCCAGTATAAAAAATTTGAGAACTGCTGGTATTGACAGTGGCAGATTGAATGAGTCAAATGTATTTGGCGTAGTTTTCCCATTCCATACTTAAAGAGATTATGCCTATCTATCTTAAATATCTAACATATGACAAATTCGTAAAGCCGGTTTATTAAAGGAGTGCTTTAGTGACTCCTAAGTGTTCCCATATTTGCAAGATCTGAGTTTGAGGAAGGCAGAGTTTTGAAGGATGAAGTGAAACAATTTTTTCAAAGTAATTCAGGTAGTCTATCCTCCACAAAAAAAAAGGAAACATAACTCTTTAGCACGTGGCAGCAGTTACAGAAATAAATATTTCAATTTATGGAAATATGGTGGCATCTGCAATTCTGAAAGTTAGGCAGGAGAATAACCAGAGATACTGCTTCAAATGACACAGTGTAAAAGGAAGCTTGCAAGACTGCAACAGGAAATTGTCTATCATCAAAATGAATTTAGAATTATTTTCATATGATTAAAATTATCTGATGAAACTTATGTTTAATAAATTAGGAAGCACTTAATGAGTGTTGTTTTCCATCAGGAATTATTAACAATCAACATATGAAAAGATGAAACATGAGATTCATAATAAAGATGTGGATGGAGGCAAATGAGACTGCCCTCATATCAAAGATTTCATCTCTGGGTGGTTTCATCAAATATCTGATCTTGTTTGTTTTGGCAGGGTTGGATAAGATGTTTCAAATTTTGAGAATTAGACAGAAATGGCATTCGGGCAAGTTAAGACTGACAGAAAGCTCATTAAAATGGATGGCAGTTTGCCTATCAATTTCAAGGAGCTCTAAACCATGACCCCTGTAAAAGAATGCTCGGTTCAATTTCTTGTGAAAAATCTGGCAGATATCTGGCAGATACCTTTTGGGTTTTTTCTGTATGCACATACAAGCTCGATTCTGCTCCCATTAAACTCGATGGCATTACTCTTAGGGGCTAAAAGGTTAAGCGTAAGCTTGTGTGCGTCTGTGGATTAGGGATGCAATAATTTTGTTCAATACAAAAAGCCATGTTTTAAGGTGAAAGGGGAAATATATCTCATCTTGGTGAGACGTGTAATGGGAGAAATCATTCTTGCACATCAATCAACAGGCGTGCTGCATGCCACCGACTTCACTTGGGATATGATTTTGTTTTCTCTTTCATGCACCCACAGATAAGTTGCCAAATGCAAGAGAAGGCAAGTTATGTCTGGGGTTTTTTTAGAAGAAACTTTTGAGAAAAAAACTTCAAAACATTACTTATACATGATCTTTCCTTAGTGTCAGAAAAAGTCTACTTCATCCAGAAATTGTTGACCTACATTTCATTAGAAAAGTAAGATTTGATCCTGAAATAAGTCTCTCCTAAATCAAATAAAAATCTCATTCTTCATTCCAGAAACATCTCATTTTATGCCTTGATCCAAAGACCATAAAATCAATGGAAAGACTCAATCTTCAATGCCAGATACTGTCCTTATGACTTGCAAGCCCATTGTTTTTCCAGAAAAGAGGACAAAGTTTCAGTACTTGTTGCTTGGTTACAGCTCCTCCAACCCTCTTGGAATTCAGGGGTTTATAAGACCTTAGAAAACCAGACACATATAGTTTCCCCTTCAATTATTTATGCAGCTAATTGTTGATTCCTTTTTGTCTGGTAACCCTGACGCAATGTTTCACTAACTCTGGTCTTCTGCTATCCAAGGCTTTATTCTGCTGTACTTGGCTCTTCCCTGTGAATGCTCTCCAAGTCCTACCAGTGGGAGTCACATAGCTTACTGGAATCCTGAATGGGCAGGGCAGAAAGACATTTGTTGCCTAGGTAACTCGGCAAAATAACCAGTTGGTTTATGCAAGTGTGCCTGCTTGTCTGCTGAAGCACAGATGAGCATATATGCGTTTAATATTGTGGGTTTTTTCTAGTGCTTCCTGTGAGTATCCATGCAGATTACACTAATTAAATATTCAAATAAATTCTTTCTAACTGATTCATCCAACATGAGTGCCATGGATTCCTGGATATAGTCAGACTAGGTAAGATCAATATAGACATTAACTTTCTGCTGTTGCCATAATGTCGTTAAGTTTTTAGATCTGATTTTACTGGTGGCATCAACCTAATTTTTTGATATCACCAGTAAATATCAAGCTAACATGAAGTAAAGTAAGAATTTTACATAAAAAACATGAAGTTACACCAACAAACTGTTTTTACAAGCTGCTGTATCACTGAATCAGAAAAATGTTATAACAGAGAAATGTCATTTAAGTATTCTTTAATAATGATTAACATAATGTCAGATTAGAAAAACTCAGCCATTTAAATTCACAGACTTGAAAGCCAGATCGTTCATCTAGTCTGGTCTTAACAAAGTCAGCCGCTGTGAATCCTGTGTGAATGCCGACCCTGTTCACATTTACAGAATTTTTGCTGCTGACTACCACAGAGCCAGGATTTCATGGTCTGAGCATTTCAGTTATTTCTGTACAAAAGCGGGAGGGATAATATTATTTCCTTTCTCTTAGTCTTTGTCTGTCTGCTCTGTTCAGTTAGACTACAAACTCTCTGGAGCAAACTCTATTTTACTGGCTTTCTGTGCTGCCCAGAACAATAGGGCCTACAGCAGTCATAATAATTTAATTGTTTCCGTCATTCATCAGATCTCGGGATGAGACGTATTCTGCCCAGTTCATACATATTTCAGGAGTGCACCAGCTCTATCTGTAGGACATGCAGGGAAGCATCTGATGGGTCGAACATCGATGGGAGAGACACGTGGCTGAGACTGATGCCCACCCTGTATTTGCCCGGCTCAACCATTACAAAGACAGAATTACTGGTCAAAATGAGATAAAGTGGGAAAAACTTTGTTGCAGGGATGGGACATGCTGCTGAATTTCTTGGTGGAAGGACATTTTTATAGACAGGTTGTAAAGATCTGAAAAATAGCGTTTATCATGGAAAGGCCGACACCACCTGAAATATGTCATTTCACTGAAACAGCACATAAATAATTTTTCATGTGCTTTGTGAGGAATGCATTTGCCACAGACAATCTGAAGCCCATTAAGCTGTAATGTGGACTAATACCTTTCCTCTTATATAGAGAGGAAAAATGGTAAGTAGAAAGGACCCAAATTACAGTCCTGTTTAATTCAGAATTTTTTTTTTTTTCTTAGCATGGAGAGAAAAGATACGCTGAAGTGACCTGATGAAACCCTTAATATCCCATCCTCTGCCCACCCTGTAATAAACTCCATTCGTACCACCTAAAGTTTTAGTGAAACCTGTGTGGGATGATCACTTTGTTAGATTTCAGATAATGATCTGACAGTTCAACATCTGGAACCACAAAATACCTTTGCATAGGAGCTGACATTTTCTGATAAACATTATGCCTCTGTATTTTAGTGGCACAGTGAAGTTTGCCAGCAGAATTTCTAACAATGTTTTGAAGACTTCAGTCACTGTTGGGGAAAGCATATGCCTTTATACAACAGAAAGATTATTTAATGATCAGCCTTTATAATGACCAAGAAGAAGAGAAAGGAGAAATCTGAAGGAGGGAGAGGCTAGGGAATAATTTTTCTGTGAAGAAATTGAAAGGTAGGAAGGCTGAACCATAGAAATTTGTGACTATATGGTATTTCCAGCTGAATATACCTGGGTAGAGGGGTTTACTGTGTACTTGTCCACATTGATCTTCATCTATTTATCCCCTCTTCTTTCAGTATGGCGCCTAGGAGCTCAAGTGAAGAAGGAACTATGCCTCTAATGTGGGAGATGCAGATCAATAGGGCATGATTGACTGCTCTATTATAACCTTACGCAGCACGGCACTGAAACTTGGTTCCCGTAACTACGGTGAGAGTTTAAAAGCCATCTGTAAACTTCAGCAGGGACTAGCCAATGCCTGTAACAATACTGGGCTGCTGCAATTCCGTCAGTGGCACACTGCCAGTGTCTACACTTTGCCGGAGTGAACCAAACAAACATCATATCAAGCATGTTTTGAAGTGAATAGCTTCACTAGACTTATTCTCACAACTATAGCTTTAATGTTTTAAGGAATATATAATATAAAAATAAACACAAAACTGACCTGTCAGTTCCCACCAAGAGAGGAGTCTCTTGTTTTCATTCTCAGATGCAAACTGAAAGAAGGAAGCCTGGAAGATTGTTTATGAAATCGCTGAGCATGTTCAAATGAGGCAAGGACATTCAACAGAGTGAAAGAATGCTCATGAAGAACTTTCACGAAAGTTATATAAAATACGAGATGCTCTAAGTATGTATTTTCTTTTCATCCAAAATTCTTGGATAAATTAATAAGTCATTGAACAAACAATAATGAGGCAGGGGATTTTTGAAGCAAAGAAAAGATAAATTTCAAGTGGGCGAAACTGGGAAAGCAATTCAGAAAAGAGAAGTCCGTGGAGTAAGAACACCAGAGATTCATCTGGATGATCACGTATCTTGCTACAGGTATCACCAATCTCTCTTTAGCCACCTCCTGGAAAGATGGTTCATTGATACCAGCGAGATCAGCACAGGAATTTGTTTGATGTGCTTAAGAGATTGGTAACAATAGCTCCTAACCTGCCTGCGTTGCGAGGTGACAGCGTTTCCTTGGAGACAGTGAATCCATACAGCCCCAGCCAGGATCCTCGCAGGTCGCCTCTCTTCAGAGGATGTAGAACTACCTCCCTGTGCAGGGGCAAAGATGGGAAGATAAGCTTTGGCTGTAGACAAATAGCCTTATGCAAGATGTGAGGATTTTATGAAACAGCAAGACATGTCTGAAAGGTAGGAGGGTGAAAGAAGAGAAGTAACTGCGGTCATTGCGCAGCTGGCTTGACATGCTTTGACAACTGAGATAGTGTTACAGGATTGAGTATCTTCGTAAAATGTACCGACCTGTATTGCTGATGGAGATTATTCTGCAGTGAAAACAGGAAGAAAAATGGGGTTTTTCTTCGTGTCATTGGCTGATTACTTTCAACAAAAATGTATGTGTTGTAAAAATGTGTGGAAGGCACATTGGTTGGGGTGTGGAGTTTGCATGGTTGCAAGTTAGATCCATGAAGACTTGCATGGAATGTTAGTAGATATACTAGAAATGCATAATTATGATGATAAGATGTAATTATGTTAATTATGTCTTTTGAGGGGGCAATTTTATGATGCACAAAAGAAGAGAATTGATGATACAGCTAACAGCAAGGATGCATTGTAGCCATAGCTTACAGGTGTGTTTGTCACTAAATTATGCTCAAAAGAACTGCTTCCAAAAGTTGCATAATGTCTCATAAAACTGCTATAAAAAAATAATTGAAACGTAATAGACCATGGAAACACTATGTCCAAGTCCTCTACTATGCTAAGTTCAGAGAGTTCTCATAATAGATGTTTGCATACAAGCAGCAGCTGCTACCTAGCAGTAAATTGTGTGCATTTTGAACAAAGCACAACCTGAATTCTGAGCTTGCTGTCTTTTAAATACCTATACAAATTGCGTTTGTAAGTTAACCCAGAAGTTCATTTCTGTTGATCAGCTTTGGTACATGCAATTGACTGAGACAACAGAAATAACTGGGTGTTTGTATCCTGCAAGCAAACAGGTATTTGTGCAAGTGGTTTGGACAGATCCACAAGCAGCTCTCTTAGCGCCTACGCAAAATCAGCAGCTCTGACCTAGTTATAAGAACTCTTCACTTTGGAGGATTTATCACCCTGTTCTTAGCTTGTTTGGGTGGGTTTCTTTCTTTTTCTTAAAGATGATCTTAAAATATTAAATTTGATTCAGTTTGTTTAGAGTGGTCCATGCTTTTCACTTCCATAGCAGCAGGACTGAAGGAGCTTGGAGCACTTTGCTGTTAAATAGCAATCCGAGCAGGCTTCTGCTGAGATCACCCGCACGGGAGCATGGGCCTTTGCATCATATATGTTCTGTGATTTGGTGGGATGTGAAGCTGTAGCGAGCAGCATAGGAATTCTGACTCTGAATATATGAAGAGGTAGTAAAAACAGCCCGACTACTTGTTCCCAGATCTTTTATCAAGGGCGTTTCAGATCCATGGGAAACAGACATGGTTCAGTGAAAGCTGAGCCTGCTCAAGGCTGCCGATTCATGAAAAGTAGCGGGGGATAAGACTACTGGAAGCTAGACCAGATCCCAAAACTGCTCAGAACACTGGGACAAAAGCCTTTCAAATACCAACTGCATGAGTTTGTTTACAACCTTCTTTATTTTTCCTCCTCTTCCACTGAGTTTTCCATCTGACATTTTCCATGAGGCAAAGCTGAACCTGTGCTGTGGAGTCTAAGATGTTTGTTTGTCGAGGCTGCTGGTTATATCAGGAGAAAGGAGTCTTTCAACTGACAGTCTTTTCTTAACAGCCAAATATCTAAAACAATACACTAGAGGAATGTTTTTGACTCAGAATTATCTTTCACTGGTGTAGTTCCAGAAGTAGCTTAGCTATAGCTCCTCGAAATATTTCATGGGGTTTTAATACATTCTACCCTTGAAGTCAGCTGGACTCAAATGTACTTGCACTGCAGTTGGAAAATTTGCAGCATTTTGTTGCCTGTGAAAATTTTGCCAAGATGTCAGTGGGAGGAGAAGCTGACCCATTTCACAGATACATGACTGACACTGACATCTTGATAAAGTGTGACTTTTATCAGTGAGCTCTGTAGGAGAGCATGATTTTCCAAGACATGGCCTGATATCTCATAAATCATGTTTTGAAAAATGCAGTAGCTGTTCAGTACTCATTCCTTCCAGTTTACAAAATATTTCAGACACTTAATTCCCCACTGGGACTTCCACTGAGGAAAATGCATAGAATACATTGGGTTGGTCATGAGTATTTTCACTTACCCCCACAGTCCGTGCTAATGCCATTCAGCTCATATGCAGTACTCTAGATGCTAGCAAAGAATTGCTTTGTACAACTTGCTTGTTTGTTTGTTTGTTTAATTATTTAGATGAAATGTCTATTTTATCTATTTCAATGATTCTGCATGAAACAGAATAGTTTCCTTGAGTTTTTTTGAAGTGATCAGTGCTTCTATCTCAAAGCAGCCTTCAGACACGTAAAGTGGGATCCTCCTCATCAAACTTCAGATGCCTTGAAGTTGTGTCCACTCTCAGGGAAGCCTGTGGGCTCCTCATGTAGACAGTGTGGACTGTGGTTCACTCCAGCTGAAACTACTAGGTGCAGAGGCTGGGTTGAGTAAGTGGGTATCTGGACATACCCGCTTCTCTCCACTGACAGTAGAGGGAGCCAAGAAAATTTGCTAAGCCTGGCTTTGCAGGCTGACGACTCCAGCTAGGTGGGAGAAATCATACTTTAACCAGATGCTGACTTGAGTATTCTGAAATTTTGCATGTGGATTTTATATCAGTGGCAAAGCTGTAGCCATGATACCAACAACTAGACTGAAGACCAGGCTCAGGAATTAGAAGTTGGTCACACACAGGATTTTTTTCCCTCCTTACCATTTTATGTTTCCTTTTCAACCCTCTTTTACAGGATTCTTAAAATATAGTCAAGTATCTCTGCTTAAAAGACATCTTATATACCCCACCCCCACCCCAAGAAGAGAGAGAATGGAGGAATACTATCGCCACAGAGGGTTTCCATTAGTGAAATTAATTCCTCTCTCATAGGAATTTAGGTTTATGATTTATGATAACCACTGATTTCTCACTGCAGGCAAAGTGAGAGGAAGTGACTCAGCCTAGACAGACATCATGAATCTAATTTTTTTCCCCCTAATGCTTGACATAAGCTAGTGTGCTGCTCCCAGAGGTGTCATTGGAGATTCATATCCAGCCAAAGGGCCTCGCAATGAAGGCAGAAAATGTTGTTACTTTCATGTATTGTGTGATCTGTAACTGTTTAGAACTGCATCCTGCCTCATTCATTGCCATTTCTTTTGCATCAATTTTGCAGCAAAGTAGTAAGGAAAGCAAAGCAAGGGAGAGAAAAGCAGTGTTGCACTTGCTCCTTCTGAAAAATCTTCTGTGACATAATCATGGGGTCCAGCTGGTGCTTGTTAAACTCAGGCAGTTTTGAGATGAAAAATGCTTCCTTCTGTCACTCTTTCCAATAGAAATCTCACTACCCACCTGACCGGAGAAGTCTTATCTATCACATATTGATTCTGGAACTTTGTGTTTTATTTTCTATCACCGATACAGAATTTTGTGAGTGGGTTCCTGCGAAAAGATCAGAATAGATATCGTGTTAAATTGTCTGCTAAAATGTTTTATCCCATATTTCAAGGGACTAGGAGTGTATATTCATGTCTCAGCAGAGGTACCTAGCTGAGAGAAAGGCAGGTTTTGAAAAGTCTTGCAGTTACAAATAGTCATTTGAATACATCCTAACAAATCGCTTCCAAAACTGAGAAGAGAGTTACTACATATCTTTTTGGTACGACCTCATTTAACATACAACGAAGCAGAAGAAAAACAAATACCAAGATAGAGCTAAGCAAGAGTTCCCAGCACTTTTTTTTTCTTTTCTTTTTTTCATATAGACCAAATGTAAATCCCCTGTTTGCAGGGTGGCTGTGTGTGTGAGTGCCTGCTGATCTGTAGCAGCACACACACATGAAAATGGCCTGTTAGCCTGAAGATGACCTCCAAAAATGCCTAAGTAAATAGCTGTTATTTTCAGAAATACTGAGCTTGCTTAGCTTCCTATAAGTCACCTACAGTTTACTGTGGCTGTTTTGATCCTGTTAAAAAAACCCATAAAGCATGAAGGGAGGAGTAAACCATAAAGCATGAAGGGAGGGGTAGTTCCGTATGTCAGTACTGTTCTGTGCAGGCTGTGCGCACTGTCAGGCAAAAGCCAGGAAAGATGTAACATTGGGTTTTAATGATGTTTTAATAAAGGCAAAGCAATCTTGGTAAGGTCAACAGAATGCACCTCTTCATGATTATTTGTCAATAATCTGTTATCATAAGTTTTAACTGATGTTCCATTTAGACTGTCTGTTACACTCAATATGAAACTTTCATTACCATCCTCGCTAGACCATTTATAGGCTGCATTTTTATTCTTCATTTCTGCTTCTGACTATAATTGTTTTAATGATGCTTACTGACAGCTGATACTTTCTGGCAAGCTCTCACCAAACTTATACGGTAAAAGTCAAATTATAGTGCTGTGTGCACACACTTACTAAGTTAAAATTATTTTTTGAAGTATTCCATGGTAAATTTCTAAATTGCAGCTGCCAGTCTGCAAATTATTCAATCTCTCTGAAGCACAATTGGAGAAATTGCATCATTTGAGGTAAATAAAAAGTACTTTTGAACGTGTTCCTAGGCAATGAACTAGCAAAGCACAGAAGCACGTGACTTCAAGACTCTGTTGACCAAATTTCAACTCTTTTTTGGAGCCTTGACACTCTACTAAAACATACTCAAGGGATTAAAATAAATATGTGGTTGAGGTATCTTCATACAACCTGGATCCATAAAAACAGGGTGGTACAGGATAGAAGGGGATATACCATGGTGTTGAACATGTTCAGTTCTTAATTTTCTCCAAGATTTTTTTCTAAAAAACTGCCAGCAAGTTCCTCTTTCTAAAGTTTGAACATATCTGTGAAAGCCTCATATGTTTAAGTAAACAGTGCTTAGGTGAGAGGTGCTGTTGAGGGGCTGGAGAAGATTGCCCTACCTATGATTTTATCTCAGGATCGTGTGGCTATTGTCTGTTGGTAAGTTCTACCCCTTGCCACTCTGTATCTCCTGTTATTATAAAATAGTTTGTATTTCTCTGAACGGAATCGATTACTGATTTAACATATCCTCTCTAGTTCCTCAGGTCTGACTACAAGCAATCAAAAAACCTGTAAATCCTATTCATCCTGCTGCTCCATTCTAAGCGACACACACACTATTCCATCGGTGTTATCGCAAAACAGAGGATTCATCAGGCAGAACTGGGATTCTGGGCTACCTTCCCCAGTAAGTGTTTGGCTTACCAGCTTATTACATGTTTATAGAAGAGAGATGCTGACAAAGAGTAACTAAGGCTGAAATCTCCTCCTCAGCTTCAAAGCTGATTATGTTTTGCCTCCTTTTATCTTCCAAAGCTAGATCAGATTATAAATAAGATTATACGATGCAGTGTCAGCAGTGGCAAGGGATTTGCCTCAGTGCCGCAGGAAGGCTTTGAGCACTGTGTACAGACCCGGATGCAATGGGCAAGTATATAACAAACCCTGAAGAGGCTGCGTACTTTTGCTATAAAATGTCATAACCAGGAGTGCTATGAAAATCGACAGTACAGCTATTCTTTGAGAATACCTCCCTCTGGTATTTGAGCCAATCCGTAGAAGTAAACCAGAATGGGCTGTGATGAACTACCCCTAAACAGTGAATCACCACAGCATTTACCAGCTTCTGGAGGTGTGTATAGCTCAGCTCTAACTGGAGGGTATGAGTTAGAGGTGCGTGCTCCATCTCTTCTCCCCCCTGAACCCCATCATCATGGCTTCCACTGAAAGAAATGCTGGAATTTCAAGCAAATAACCAAGCTGCATTGTACTGAGAGGTTCCCCCACTGCAGGCAATCATGGTGCTCTGTCTGTTGAGCATGACACAAATCACACCTACTCTGTACACTACAGGCAGAGTTAGAGACTTCATTCCTTGCTTCCTCCTGGGAGACTGATGCCCTGGAAATTATAGAACACGTTTTAGTGGAAAAGCAAAATGGGCAGAAATCTCATATCCTGGACTGCAGTGGCAGATTTTCTGTATTTAGATTTCGTGCCTCTGTTGCATTCAGAATATATTGTATGAAATTTTGTCTGAAAGTGTGTTTACATGCATATGCATACACAAATGCATGCCATTATATCTTCGCTTCCATACATCATTTTGCTATTCACCAGATGGTATTAAGGCAGAAGAAATTGTAAATATGTATGACTATTCTACTGTAATAAGGCCAGAAATATGAGAAAATACAGTGCAAGAAACTGAAAAACCTTAACTGATTCTTTTGTATCTTTACTTTGCTGTTTTTAAGCTTCCTTCTGATTCCTTCAAGTATCTCGGCTGGGGTGACATAGACGACCATGATGTTCGAGGAAATCAGCTTCATTGTCCCCGAGTGAGAGAAGGTAGAGATCAAAAAGACATATTCACATTTAAGCCTTAACTCTATTTACTCAGACAGTATGTCCTTAAATGTTAGGAGATTAAACCACAAAGTTTGACATTGTTTTGAAAAGGGGCAGGATTTCATCCCATATTGTATATGTTTACTTTTTTTAATCACTAGGAAAATACTTGTCATGACTTTGAAAACAAAAGCCAGAACGGTAATTTGAAAATTTTTACTATTAATGTGGTGTTTATTACTTCTCTCAAAAGTTCATTAACTTTTAAATGTTGCTCAGAATGCAGTAGCCATATGCCAAACAAGAAGACAAGAATGAAATTGAGTCCTGCATACAGTGGTACATATAGTTTATTTTAAGACTGAATTGGTCCAATTACAGTCTATAGAAACAATCAAGAATGAGGAATAAAAGGCGGATTTTAAAATCCACTGTTTTCCTATTTGGAACTAAGCATTGGAAAAATTCCACCTGTCCTTGCTTTAGGTAGGAAGTTGAAGATGTGCATAGCTTTAAGCATTTCAGTAGACTCATTGACTTTAAGTCTTCAGCATGTGCTGTTCTTAATACAAATGAGGTTTGGAGTACAGCTATTGATCCCAGTTGCAGTTGCTGTCAGTGAACTGAAAGTTACAAACATATCCCCTTCTCAGGACAATTAAAGGATGAGAACAAAACCATCATATGAACTCATAGCATGTGAAAGAATACACAGAAACAGTATTTTAGAACTCAGATGCTTATGTTCAACTATTTAGAAAAAGCTTGTATTCTGAGCTGTAGCAGAAATGTCATTTACTAACCATGTACCAAATCATCATGACCTGAGATTACTTGCTGAATTGTGAGCCTAGAAATGGTAGAAAAATCTTCACATTAATTTACCTCTTGGAAGCCTGGAAACCTACACACCTATAATATTACATATATTTCTTCATTTCAGATATACTCCCAGACATATATATAATCTTTCAGGAAGTAACTAAGTGCCACTTCCCTATCTCATCCACTATTGTAAATCTTTTTTTTCTGACCAGGGCCCTCAGAAGAAGAGCTATTTTTCAGAGGAGAAGAACATACTTTGAAAAGAAGAAAACAAGTAACTGACGCAGAGAAGTGGCAAAAGAAACTGCAAGAGAACTGGGAAAACTGTGCTGTAAAACTTTCTCATTAACATTTTGTTCTGTGGTAGTAAATTAGGCAAATAATAATGTGCTGGTTCTCACTGCAGTTAGCAGTTTTAAAGCTCCAGCTGGCACCATAACATTGTAAACTGGAAGTTTTTTACAAGCTGGAAGAAACACTGGAATATACTGTTATTTGTGTTGTGATCCAAAAGAGTAAGCTCCTGTGTTGTGACAGGGTTTCATTTGTGCTCAGGCATGTAAGAGAGCGTGACATTCTTTGCCCACTTAGTGCCTTCCTCAAAAATTGATAATAAATGAACAGTTACAGAATGGAGTAGTTTTCTTTCAGCTCTTTCACTCTCTCCTCATACCAGCCTGAGCAGTGTTTTTGGCTGGAGGTATTACATTATTGCTGGTTCTGACCTCCCTAAGATAAAGGAGGAAGCCAGGTAATAACTTAATCTAACGCTGAGACCCAGTGATCTTATGCGTCCCCCTATGCATAAATATGTGATACAGATTGTAGAATACAGATATCTGGCTGCTGCACAACAGCTTTATCCCAGATGAGTTTAGAAGCCAAACCAATGAGCCAGGATCACTGAGTCCTGCCTTCTCCACCCAGAACACACACACTGGTGTCCCCGCTCAAAGAGGAAGGAGGGGCTGGACAGTCAGATTCACATGCTTAAGAGATTGTTTCTTTCTTCTTCACTTTCAAAGAATTATGCAGTGATTCTAAGGCGAATTTGGCAATTGGCACCACCAATTGCTATAAGAGCAACATAATAATATAGATTCACCTTTTAACTAATTCTGACATTGAAAAGATTTAATTATATAGTTCTTAGAAAGCAAGGAAAAAAAAAAAAAAACCCTAAGTGATTTCTCTTATTTTTCCCTTCCCAGGAGCTGAACCTTTCATTTCAGGATCTGGGTGATCTTTACCAGGTGGAAAACTTCAAAAGGATTCTCCAAAGATTAATTCGGGTGGAAAAACTTTGGTTGGTGGACAATTCTTTGACAGACCTAAGTGCCATAAGGTTGCCAAGGTAGACTATATGTCCTGTTTCTATTGTTATGCAATATCGTAGAAATAAAAGTTCTTATTTACTGAAGTAATAGCTGGAGCCGACTCTTGAGAACCACCAAAATTTGATATTTTGGGAGGCATTATATTGAGAATCCATCAGTATATTGTTATTCTGAGTTTGTGTCATCCCCAAGTTGAAAATATTCAGTGAGGAGATCAGATGATGTCCCCTTTATCCCTGGTGAATAATTAATAAGTCCCGTAAAGTTCAGTGATATTTGTGCCAAAAGGGAAAAGTGTTGAACACTTCAGGAATCTGGATGAAGCAATAGTGAACATCACCCAAGCAGAGAGGCACAGTGTGTCCATGCCAACTCTATTTTTACAATCCATCTATTGCTACTATGTTGATGTATGTCTATGGAAAGTTGTAATACTGAAAACAGGAATAATGATGTATCCCTTGTACAATATAAAGAAAGCTGAGGGTATAAAGTGTAGGGATCTGATCTTGTACTCCATGGGTAGGCAAAAATAGCACAAATGTAAAACCAGCGTGAAAGCAGGTCTCGAGGAATCAAATTCTTGTATCTCTCATTGGAAGCCCTAAGCTGCCATGACTTGGACTACATGAAGAGCTATCCCTGTGCTGGCTTACAGGTATATGCTATCACAGATGTGATTGGTGATGTCGTACACTTTGTACTTTACAGATGCAGAGAACTAAATGTCAATAAAAACCACTTTACATCCTTCAAACAGCTGCCAAAGATACCTCAGATTCAGCACTTATCACTCGCCGAAAATAACATTATGACGCTAAGTGGAATATCAGCCTTCAAACACACTCCACTTGAATCTCTTATACTCAAGAGGAATCCCTGTGAGTTTCAAGAAAGATACAGACAACTGTAAGTCTTACCATCTCATGGTCAACAAAAGTTGATCAACACAAAGAAATGTTTGTGAGCTTAGGATGGAAGGAATAGGATGTCACAAGGAATAGGATGTCAAATATGACACGCTCTCCCGAGCAATCTTTTTATTGTCCCATAGTCTTGACTATCACAAATGCTCCAGGAACACAGGCTGGTGAGCCAATATCTGATAATAGTGACAAAATATTCAGAAACTGCCTAGGAGGCTTTCTAATCACATGACTGGCAGTTCTTCAACTGAACTAAGTTCATGGATCAAGTTTAGAGAGAGTAAGTAGGGCAGATAAATTAGATTCCCTTTTATTAATAGAAACTACCTATTACTCAAACTCTCTTCAGTCTCATTGCGTCCCTCGTATTCTGAGAGGAGTCTAAATTGCATTACATGTCAGAGCTGGAATCAGAAGGATGTGTTGAAAGATGTGAGCTAAAGCAAGAGAAAACTAAGTTACCTTCATTTGATTTTTCTGGATTCTTTGTTCTCTGTGGCAGCACAGTGGAAGCTGCACTGCCTTGACCACCCCACTCGGGGTAGGTATGCATTGCAGGCCGTGCAGTGTAGCGTAGATGTAGCAGAGCTGCCTCGGACACTGGAAACGAAAATTTGAATCTGAGATAAATAACTGAGGGGAAGGTAATTTATTCTCAGTCTCATGCATGTTTTGACACTCACACCCCTATTCCGTTCTTCCCCAGTTGTTTTGATTACAAAACCCTGTTGGAAGGAAAAAATGGCACACAGGTCAGAAAGGGGAATGAAGCATATTCCTTCTGAACCCCTCAGAAATCCGCATGGCTGCATGTTTTTCCCCCACTCCAGAGTCATGTCAACCATCTACAGAAGGCATTGTTGATATTTTTGAGATAATCCTTACAGCGTATGCCTAAGAAGTCATCTCTTCCTGGGAATGGAAAAAAAAGAAGTTTAAAAGAAAGCGTTTGATGAAAACCTTTCTGAGTTTCTAGTACGCTTTTTCCTTCAGTTTAGTAGGCATCCCTTTGACAGTGTGATGGTGATGCTTGTGCTGAAGGTAGACAGGCAGATGTCACAGTGAAAGTTAAAAAGTAAATTTAAAATAATGGATTTCACATTCTATTTGCATATGAAAAGGTCCAGGAGAACAAAAGCTGAAAAGGATCTTTAAACTATTACTAATTATGTTTGCCCTACCAGTTCTTAAAGCAATGAAATATTGGTATTACTCTTGTATTACTTTCACTGCCACTGTTGGAAGACAGAATGAATGATTTTCAAGCACAGATAAAGCCCTGAGTTACACGCTGAGATTGACCACTGGAGTCCATGCTCACCTCAAAAGTCACAGGAGCAAATACCATGGCACATGGGCTAACGCCCTGTGCGATGCTTACGGAGGGGCTCCAGCTCCATCAAACTCCTCTGAAGAAGAAAACAGCAGTCTTCACGGCTGAGGTTAGAGATACTGGTGTGCCATTTAAAAGGGACAGTATATTAGGAGGAGGAGCCATTCGTTTCGCCTTGGCATCATGCCCACAAAATAGGGACTTCTTTTCCTTGGGAGAAACAGAAGTGCAAAAGAGAGTTTGCAGAGAGCCTGGTTTCTCTATCGCAGAAAGATGAAAATTGAGTTGTACTTCTTGCAGTCTAAATCTTTGCTTTTCAGTAGTCTAGGACGTTCAGTCTAGGCTAACACTGTGTCCTCTTTTTTGCATTAGACAACTGGTTTGGTTCTACTCTATTAAAAATGTAGACACTTGCAGTGCTTTACTGAGTCTGAGGATATGAAACTTGTGCAACAGAGTGAAACCTGAAAATTTGTAATTAGCTCTTTATCTGATAAATTCTGCAGAAAATGACAAATCAAGATTTCCAACAAGACAAATCTATTCTGGATATGTTTGAATCCAGTATTTGTTTTTATTGGTGTCTGTTTTGTTCTCAAGATTTCCCAAAATTATTTATCTCAATTTCTATTTTTCTTTTGTCTCTCTTTAAGTGTATTCTCCAGTTTGCCAAATCTGAAAATGCTGGATGGCATCCCAAAACTGCCAGAGGACTGTTCACCCCCAGATACCAGTTTCTTTTTCAAAATGTGTACTATACTCTAGCACTGTATTTTTGTAGGATCACAGCTGTACTAGAACCACCTCACTTAAAAGATACAATAAATCCTGTGTATGGAAGTCACTGTTTTTTTCTGATCAAAGAGATATTGAAGCAGAACTGTAATTTTTTTGAACGCATTTGTGATACCACAGACTTCAAGTAAGTGTGGATAAATGATATGTAAATAAGACATAATGTGTACACTGGGTGTCATGAGTTCGGTGTATTAAAAACATTGGGTGACTTTCTTGTCTAGGACCTCTATGTAGACAACAACTCGCAATTATTGACTGCCATTGCATTTACTTAAAACATGTCCAGGTTCAGACCACATGTTCATTGTGCGAAATGGTACAGGGATTAACAGCCAGGCTGTGAAGAAAAGGAAGAAAAACCCATACCTGATAAAAGAACAGGCTATGCAGTTTCCTTTTTCATGTCCCACCAATTTCCTAGTGCTCTTTAATGCACTTTGTAGAGGGGAAAGGCAAAGCCACCCCAATCATTTTGACACTTTGAAATAAAAAAATAGTGCAAAAAAGTCCTCGCTTGGGAGTTTGGTATGGCTAGAGAGTACTGGGGAGGTAAATCTTGAAATAGGAAAGAAGTTTTTTGACTCATTGCTGGCATTGTTTAGGAATATCTCTTGCTTAACAGAGGTTCCTCAAACCACAGGCACAATGAAGGAAAAGAGCTATGGAAGTTCAAAAGGGATTTGTAAGGGCTCCCCAGGATGTCTGATTGCAGCTGTCTTGAAGAGGTATCTGCCCTTGTCTTTGATTCATTTGCCATTCAATTCTAGTTTTTTTTTTCCAGGCAGCTCATGCTGGCACACAAATAGCTGTGCCACTAATGGTTCAGGAAAAGAATGACAGAGTCCTGGAAAATGAAGACAATTAACAGAATCGCCTAATTCCAGAGACAGTCAATAAATTCTCTGCTGGTTATTGGCTGCCGGCAGGGTTTGGTTCAGCTACAGGAGGAGGAGTAATGACTGCTCAGCCCTGTAGAGCTCTGCAGTGCAATGACTTCTCTGGAGAAGATCGCAGCAGCTCTGTATGATGTCTGCATTGCATCTGGGCAGGAGAAATGGCCACCTTGAAAAGTTTCCAGGCTCTCCCCTAAGACTCTCCTTGCCTCTCCCACAGCCTAGCAGTCAAAATGCTTGATGAAACTATTGCATGAACTAGATCACAAGATTTTGAGTGTTTAACAGCATCTAGCTCAAAGTATTTTCTACAGCTGTGAAAGGAAAAAGACCATGGATCACTGCAAAGAGGTATCAGGTTGAGGGCTCACACATATGCTTGCAATTCATAGGAGCAGGCGAGTTCCTCCACAGTACTTTCATGCTCACAGGGCTTGATAACTAGATCCAGTCAGTGTAGGCCACCCCAGCAACGGGAACAGACCATGCTATGACAAACCTCTCCGTAAACATCCTACAGAGTCAAGAGGGTATAGTTCAACAACACACGGCAACAAGCTTTTACAGATTCAGAGAGAGATTATGTGGTTTACACAGAAAGAGCTTTGAAACAGGAAAAGCAGAATATTGTGTGCTGTACAGCATGGCAAACTGGTCCAGAGGAACGGGAATCTTTCACACGGGGATGATAAGAACAGAAGACCTGAAAGCTTGCTGAGGATTGAGGCTAGTAGTCTACCTCAGATCTAGAAATTAATCCAGTTATAGTATAGTACAGTAATCAGCATAAAACCCCACTGTTGTGTTTGGGAATGGAAAGCAGAAAAACAAAGGAGGAAACATAATCTTCTCAGCTGAAGATGTATGTGAGAAACCACCGTGTCCTCAGAAGCAGGGCAGGGACTAAAGCAGAGGGGGGACAGAGGCTGAAGGGCCGCCCTTACTGACCCAGCCAGAGACAGACGGCAGCGAGCAGCCGGACGCTGACTGCTGTGAGGCTGCGCGTCTGGAGACAGGGGAGTGAAACAGGCTTGTCCTGAGGCGTCAGACACTGACGAGCATTCAAATCAGCAATGTTCAAATCACAACAAAAAGCACTTGAGGACTAGGCTGTCTTCCCAGAATTTGGCGTTAGACAGTGAGAGCGAGATGGGAAACTGCTCCAGTCCCACAGGCAGATATTTCGGTTACAAGCTCCTACCAAAGCTACCACCCACTGCTTGCACATGTAATTAGGAGCTGGTCGATTCTCTCCTGGGAACACCCTCAGAGGCTTTGCTCTTCAGACTTGAGTCCTTGGTCGGTCACAAGAAAGAGGCACAGACACTGATGGATTCTTTCCGGACAGGAAGCTGGTTCTACTCTCATAATTTTTCCTTTCATTATTTTAATGGTCTGGCTTTGGAATCCCAGAGAAATATGAGGTAATATCTAGGGAGCCTCGCTGATTTTATTTAAAGTGCATCCAGGAGCAAGAATGTACTGATGATGTTTGAGTCACTTTGCTGCAATGAGATTTAAATGAGAGGTACACTATTAGCAATGTCACAGGGGAAACTGGGAGAAAAGAGCAGTTCGGTTCCAGCTGGTTGACTGGCCAACAGCCGTAAGACCGAGGGAGCACACTGGATACATTTCAACATTACCAGTCAACTAGAAACCCCAGCAGCAGGAACCTTTTGAAACTGGCCTCAAGTTCATGCCAAACTGGGGAATAAATTAATATACATTTCTAAGTTAGATCATTACTATCTAACTTTCTATTCCTGCCAAATTTACACTCAGCTTCATTCAAGAAAAAATGGGCCTCCGGCGAATTACTCTTGAGTTTTACTCACTTGCTTTTCCACAGTTATGTTATGGAGTGGTCTAATCTAAACCTAATCTATGACTTCAAGAAAATCTGGAAGGAATGGAACAACCGTAGAACCTTTATTTTGCTGGAGCTTTTGAGATTTCATCTATTGTGGCTGCACTCTGAAATCCAAAATAATGGCTACCACCTGTGAGCTCAGTATCAAAATATCACAAAATCAACTTCCAATTATTCACAAAGAATCCTTCAAACCTGACATTTGATGAAAATTTAGCAAAGTGTTCCCAAAGTCTTGCCTAAAATCATGGGACAGGTCCAGGGCTGACAGAGCTCAGAAGTGAGTTCCCAAGTCTCATTTTGACTGTCTCATCATTTCTCATTGTGTCTAAATTTCCCACTACAAAATAAAAAGTGAGCAATATGAAATCAAAAGACAGATTCCTTAAATGAACCCGAGAGAAAATAAGACTTTTCATTTCATCTGTTTATTATGGTCCTAGGAATTCCAGAGCAGTGTTTAAAACATCTGAAAATATTACAGTACATGGATCATGGAAGCAAACAAAGCTGTAACAGAAAAGGGATCATCAGCTACTGACGAGCATTTCAAAGACCCTTTGCTCATACACACTTCAGCCTCACAGAACACGAAGCACAAACACCCTATGTTCGTAGCAGTCCAAATTATTCACATCACTCGGGATGATGATGATGAAGGATATTGAGCCAATATCCTTCTCCAGGACTGTGCATTGCAGCACCAGTATTAGATGTGAATACAGTGAAGAGGAAAGCAGTGGCTCACCAGCCTAACTTGCAAAAATGTCTTCTTTTAGTTCCTTACTCCGAGCTTCAGCTGCTGAGGGAGTGCATCAGAGGCAAATCAGAGCTCATCAGTTAAGCCTGTAGTTCATCATTATGAATGTTAATGCAAATGGCTCAAGCCCAAATTTATACACCTATATGGAGTAAATAACTTGTCAACAATTCCCTAGAATGTAGCCTGGTGGTGCTGGAGCACAGAACAGTTGTAAGGACATCATAAGTGACTTCCTGAGGTCCTTGTCAACTCTCAGGTCACTGTGTCTGTAAGAAATTTGCCTGGCATGCACTTTGAAATACGCTGTGGGAGAGGACCTGGGTGACGTGGTAGGTCATGGTGCTTGCTGCATCATCATAAAGCACGGAACAGCTGGCATGGAGCACTGTGCTCTGACAGCTGGCTGGCGTCTCGCCGCATGGCAGGCTGTGCTTTGCCTGCTGCTGAAGACAGTCCAGCTCGTCCTCCATGGACTGGCTTGTGTGTTCCTGCAGCCAGGAAGGGCATTAGTTTTCTTTGCTTGGTCTGCCCTGGCTTCTGTTCATGCTATTCGTGTATTAGTGATGCCAGGACAGCGGTGCTTTCGTTGCTTGCTTATTCCCTCACTGAACACAAGTCACTACCAAAGTCCTTTCTGCGTTTAATTCAACAGCAAAACTTCCAGCAGAAGGAAGTCTTTCTTCCTTCCAAAGAAAGGAATGAAGGAAAGAAGGACAGGTGGAGGGACAGACCAACTACTCCCAAATCGGGGATCAGGTTACCAAAAAGGGCACAATGAGGCTGTTAACCTTTGAGAAGCAGAACATCAGATCAGAGTGTATTCATTTGTTTTACCATTTTCTTCCCGACTGACTAAAATCAAATACCTTCTGGTCTATGTAAGGCAGCTCTCGATCGCTGCCACTTAAGCTTTGCTGTCCGATAAAGAACCTTCAGCATTTTTGACAATTTCCTTGCTATCAGCACTAAAAGAAAAAATGAATTTAGTGAATATACTGACTGATGTTTTGATATATTTGGATACATGTATGACACACGCAGAGGCTCATTGCCAGGAAGCATGAGTGGAAATAAGTTACTAATATGTCCCAGAGCATTCATTTTTCATTTGTAATCTATCATCCAAGATACACTTGCTTTGGAATTGCCTGGTACCATGCTACATTATGTAATTGAAAGCACTGAAGATAAGGAAAGAAGGCCATTGACAACATATGCTTTGGATAAAAGCAGCTATAAAAATAAACGTAATGACCATAACAGGGATGAGACAAGCATGGACAACAACAAATTGGGAACGACCAGAAAGTTCATGAGTAGCCAAGCTACAGGAAATGGTGCAGTCAGCCTTGGGGAGTGAAATCCAAGCCAATGTTTTCTTTCCTTTTTCATACTGATATTTTATTTTTACTATGCATTAACTCGCTACGTTTCCCATTCCTACTCTACATACAGTCTGTTTTCTTTCTGCTAGATTGCTATAATTACTCTTTTTGACCTGAGTACTGAGCCAGTTTAAAGATGCTTCTATTAGGCATGGATGATGAACTCAGATGTTTCTTTGATGCAATTTTAATTTTCCGTGCAAGATGTACAAATTTCCATTTCTCTGAACTCCAGGAAAATCAAGCAGGAGACTGCATCTGTGCTTGTGGCTCAGCGCCCCTTTTCAGTCAGTACTTAGCTCTTACCTTTTCTTGGCGTTACGCATCTTTGAGCTCTACTCTCCCAGGTTTTATCTTGCTGCTTTTTCTGTATTAGCTCAGTCACACTCTTGTGGCCGTGAAGACCTTCATCATGTCGGGCTAATGCTTCCCAAGAGCCTGAAACCCTAGCCCAGGGTGTCTCTGGTCTCTGGGGCTGCTGCAAGCCTTTTGTTGCCTCCCAGGCCTAGCTGCTCTCTCCTCGCTCGCCTCTCTGGTCCTGCCCTGCTGCAGTTTCTCCCAGTTCCACAACTGCATTTGGTAAGTTTGGTATCATATAAGAAAAACAAAGTCCTTGGTGGAACAAGAAGCCCTGTGGATTTAAATAAATATGTCAGATGATGTCCATTCTGTATGACCTATCCCTATTTAATCCTTAAAAGGCAGAATTTTTCAGGAGAACAGATGTCTAAACCAGAATACAAGTTATAGAGGAATGTGTTCAGCTTAGAGGACAATTCAAATCAGCAGTGTCTAAAAGACAAAGAATAAGGAGCTTAGACTGCTGCATTTCTTCACTCAACGTTTTACCACCAGTTCTGGCTTGAAAGATTGTCAGTCTTTTTTCCTCTGTCGTTTCCTTTTTTTTAAATTTTATTGTCTTCCTTTAAACATTACAACAGATACAACCATTAAACCCCAGCTTCAGCTCAAAAGGGTAGGTGGATGCCTGTAGAGAAAATGTAATATAATGTTAATTCTAACTACAGAGGGAAGTGCTCAAAGTGCGTATCATGTCCCCTGCCACAAAGCTTAGATACAAATGTCCTAAGTTTTTTACTGTGACAGTGCCACACTCAAGCACTTTGAACCAAAAACCTCACAGTAACAGAGTGCCTAATTATTATATTCGGTGCCTAGTATTTGTCAGCTGGAAGGTACTAGAATAAGTCCAGGACAAATTTCTCTGCAGATGTACTCCCATTTGTTCTAGTCAGGTTTATTTAAACCGCAGATGACTGTCAGTTATTGAAAAGACCGTAATTAAGTCCTTCCTAATTCTGCCTTTAACTTCTGGATTTTCACATCCTGATTCAGCGCGACGCGTGGACGCCTGGAGTAGTCCGGGTGCTGGATGCAGGAGAGCGCTTGCACAGCACGCGTGAGCTCGGCAGCGCCACACGGCAGCAGCTGATACGATGAAATGTGTCCGAGTTCGAGCATAGTTGTGTGGCACCGCAAAGTCCTGCACAGCACTGTCTAGGGGATATGACAGCATGTACAGGTCTCTATATCCTTGCCATAACGAGTCATTCAAGAGAAGAAAAATGAACTTCTTTTTTAACCGACCCTGCTGGAAACTCAGTAGAAGTGATTGCAGCTCCAAGCCTGCGCTGCTGTGAAGCAGCGCTAGCGCTCCAAGAGCGGACCTTTGGGAACCGCAGTCCCGAGGAGGGAGAGAGTGGGACTCTGCTAGTGCGGAGACAGGTTTTGTGCCTGGGGAGCCTGGCCAGGAAAAGGAGGGAAAACCGGCTGGGATATACCAGAGGGGCAGACGGCCGAGGACTCTGTAAATAGGGAAGAGAGGACGGAGACCAGGCAAGGGATGAAAATGCAGTGTTACAACAAATCTAAAGAGGCACATTTCAGCAGGAGCTTTACAAGCTAATGCCTCGGTGGTCTAGAAGATGTACTGCGGTGCCTTCGTCGTGACTGATGCAGTGCTCAGTGCAGAGTTATCTTCAAGTTTGGAACTATAAACATGGCTGGAAAGGTAATGTCTTCTGTTGTGCATACCAGAGGAAAAATGCCAGGTGAGTAACAAAAGCCCCAGATATCTCAAACACCTACATCCACAGCAAAATATAATGTGACATAGTAAGTGTGTGTGTGTATTTAATGCCAAGCAACTTGACAGTATGTGCAGCTACATAGGGCAGTTCGTAGTGCAAGAGAAGGGCCAGGGATTTTGGGGGGAGGTGGGGTGGTTTGGTCCATAAATGTATGCAAACAGTCATCTCTGAAAGAAACTAGGTATTTTTAAAAGTAGCTACAGTAAAAGGTATTACATGACAATATTAGGTGAAAACAAAAATCTTGGTTTCTCTTCCTAATTATAAACATCTGTGTACAAATGAAAGCCATTTCTCCCTCCATAAGCGTATCTCCTCCATGTGCGTGATGCCTTTGCAGGTCAGGAATCCAGTACAGATGCTGTACAGCCCATCACTGGGTGAGCTGCACTCCTGACGTGCTCGTATTCCAGTTGCTGCTGATTTTCCTGTTACTCCCTCTCCTACTTCTCCTGCCTCTAAATTTAAAAATACGCTGCCCTCCGGGCCTGGGGCCTGTGCAGCTACCTCCAGATGTAAGGCAGCCCTCCTAATGTGGGAAGGGTGTTTGTTAGGCTGGCTGGGAAGCTGAGGACAGAGATCTACAGTCTCCTACAAAGCGGAATAGGTGACGGCCATATAAATATAGCCCAGATAAGAAGCATAGCCAGCTACAGCCAGTGATCCAAGCCATCTGTGGGCTTTGCCTAACAAGGTAAAACTTGATAAACTGAACTTTGGAGCCTCCAGAGAAAGAGTAGATGAAGGGCTAGGGTGTACATGGAGTGGCCGGGAACGGGGGGATCACTGACACTGGATTTATTTCGCACAAGTTCTTGCCCCACAGCACTTCCTGTGATTTGCTCCTCCAGCCGTGGCAGATTTGCTGAAGCCTCCGTTCTTCCTAACAGTCTGAGGACAGCTAGCAACCTACGAGTGGAAACAAATAAGGAGACAACATGGTGCTAAACAAGGTAAGCTAATGATTGCATGCCTTTTCATAAACCAGAAAGCTCTGAGTATGAATTACACAATGTGATTTTGCTGGAGAAAAGCAGCTGCTAAACAAGTTTCTTCAAAGACTATATATTGCTGAAGGTTAACACTCCTTGCATTTATCCACTTTCCAAGAGCACTGTCTGCTCTCCAGCGTGGGACAGAGTGCTGGAACACCCGCCTTGGCTACTGCGCTGGAAATTATGGGTGCATTTCATGCTGTGCACGTGGCACATCTTTTGTTCTGTCTGCTGCGACTTTAAATCTTTCCAAAGCAGACTGTTGCTGTGTTCCCATTCAATCTCTGTTCCTTTTTGTTTCTAAATGCAAACTGACTTTGGAGTGTGATTTCTGTGCTTGGGAAGTACGCTGTGGTAAAGAGGTATATTTGTGAAGCCACCTACCTGAGGAGAGTCGTGCCTCCTGGGAATAACTAATGGAAATTCTTGTGCTGATGATGTATGTACCCAAATGTCCTCTTTCTAAGCGCCGCAAGGACTGGAGTTCCCTTAGGACTGGTCTGAATTTATCCTTCATTCTCCAGCCTTCTTGTGTTATTTTAATTAAGTCGTAATTCATCTCTTTCTTTAAAACAAATTGTTTTTCTAATTTACTTGGAGACGCATCCTTTAATTTGAGATAGGCTGTACCGATAGTATGCTATTTGCAGTAGAGGTAAGGTGCAATCTTTCAAAGAAAATGAATAGGGTTTCTCAGATATGCTTAGCTCTTGTCCTTTTCTAGAGATGTGTGAAGGGCAAGTCTGTCTGTCACCAGCCAGTACACGGTTCCATTCTGAAGCCTGGGGCTTTGTAACTCCCTTAGTACTAGTTTTAGCTACTCACTATAGAATCTTCTTTTATTCATTTCAGTGTATAATGCTGTTCTAACAAAGCCCGTTGATTGGAAGAGGAGATATTTACAGAATTAGTGGCTTATCAGTTAGATGGGTATCTGTATGAGCACGGAAAACTGTTACAGCAATAAATATTGTCTTAGGCAAAATAATATGACCCAAGTTATCCAACAATAAAAACCGTAGAAAGTATAGCCCTGGCCAATAAACTGCAGTGCAACTGCCAGAAGTTAAAATTAATTAGAAAAATAAAAATATTTTTTTTCAGTGGAATGAACTACAGCCAAAAGAAACACAGGTTTCACAGAGAAGCACTGAATCTTTTGACACCAATAATCAGGTGCAATTTGCTGCTCCTCCTCTCATCTGTAAGCCATTCTGGGTCTCCCAGTTGCTGACTTTTTGCTAAAAGTGTTGTCTGTTGTGTCCAGCATGCCTGAAAGAGCTTACCTGAGGTAGCTGGCCATAGGCCTTGGCCTTAAAGTGCTTTTTTCCCCCCTCTTTGTGCTGATTTTCTGGGTTGTGGGACTTCTTCTTCAAGGCTTCCTGCAGGCCTCAAAGAATTCTGTCTCACAGGATGCCCAAAGGAATAAAATCGCTTTATGATGGTGCTACTTAAAATTAACTAGATGTTAATTTTAAAGGTCTCTCTTTAGACTCACAAGGTGCCGCTTCTGTGCAGAGATATTGAGCTGCCAACAAATACTGTAGAGCTGAGCACATTCAGCTCCTCAAAGCACCCCACATATCTATCACAAACTCCTTCTGTTGCACTTTGTTTAACCATTTCTTCCTACAAAATAATGAAATTTAAGTTCCCCCCCACTAATTTCCACTTTACATAAAGTCATACCAGTATTTCCATTCCTCAGTTTGGGTGTGTGTTAATGGCTGCTGTTGCTGCATGTTTGTGCTCGTCCTGTAATCAAGCATCTGTTTTTCTGTGCCAAAGGCAGCTGGGTTTGATTGCCTGCCTCACAGGTGTATCTGGTTGCTGGAATACATCGTACTTGTCAGGACAAGGCAGCTCAGTGTTAGTGCTTGTGGCAGAAAAGTTGTGATGAATGTCACCTCGTAGGATAGATCAGGTTGGAATGGACCCTTCTGGAAGTCATCTTGTCCACCCTCACCCAGGTAAGGCAAGATCCTCTACCCTAAAGGCTTGGTAGCACACACTGATAGGTCTTACATTGTTCTAGGTTTGGTACTGGTTACACCAGGGATCTCTGTTTTCATATAATCTCTGGATTACTGAGTGCATTGGAAGCAAAGAGTGCATCACTAGGCTGTGATTTGAGAGCTGTATTTAGGCAGTACTGGCAAAGTAATGATATACTCTATTTTGCTCGGACATCAGCTGACAATCTGAAAGGGACTTTAGACAGTAGGTATTTACCCAGTTTTTTTCCCATATGTAGTAATGTCCAGTATTGCTTTTTCATGCGCTCAGCTGCCAGTGGGGATTGGGATGTTATCTACGGGGGAACATAGTTCTCATAGTCTGTTTCTGAGTGTCGTTCTTGTTAAGATTTTATTGTATAATGGAGAGTCACAGCTGCTTTAATATTATACAATGTCTTAGCTAATTCAGCCATACATATTTCCTATTCCTTCCACAATGAAGCAAATGGTTTTTTTCCTTTCTTGAGAGATGCCAGAAATCCCACTTAAAATACAAAACAAAGCTAAACAACAACAACAAAAATCTGTGTAAAATTAAATGGAGTGCAGTAATACTGAGAAGGCATTTCAAAGACAGTGAAGCCTATACCAAAAGGTAACTACAGCCAGCAACTGCTGTGTGCAAGAACAGTTTTAAAGTACTTCCATGTTTTTCATGCTTTTTTCTTTGACCTTTACTTCAAGGCCGTCTGCACTGAGCAGCTGACTTTTCTTGGTCCCTTGAGTGGCTGTTGAAGATAGGCTTCAGTATACATAAGGAGGAGCAAAACCTGCTAGAAGAGTGCATTTTTAAAGCTTTCCTCTTCCAGATAAAGTATGATAAAACCAATTTAGCCCTTGAAGGGATGAGTCTATTATCCCTTTGATAGCTAATTTAATTCCTGATAATTTATTGTGCTGTATGAGTTGGGAAAACGGATTCAGATGTCTTTTGGAGGGTAATAAGAAATCTCTATCAGGAAAAAAACCCCAACTGCTATGGAGAAGGAAAACAGCTGAAAGATTAGGCAGAGAGAGATGGGAGTGCCTGCCTGCCGTGGGTTCTGTCAGGAGGTTGGCAGCTTGCGAGGGGGAGCTGAAGGCAAGTGCAGTATCTGGGGAGCAGATCAGGTGAAGAACTTGGCTTGAGGGAAAATACATTCTGGTTTCAGGCTGGTTTGTCATCTCAAGGTTTCAGGAGTTTGTGCTTTTTGCTGTCAGATAAAAAGGCTTGTTTTATCTTCCTTATGTGAAGAAGCAGGGGGCAACAGTTAAATCTGAGTCCTTTGTTTTTTTTCCCCCAGAACCTCAGGGATTTATGTAATTTACTTGATTTTTATCTATTGTTTCCACAGACCTTTATCTCTAGATATGGCCACAAAGTGCTAATTTTTGTAGGTCCCCTGTTGGCTTTTATTGTTGAATCTGGAGGATGGCACTATGCCCCCTAAGTGAACAGCCAGCATCAAAACAAGTTATTTGTATGGTAATCAACAGAGAGATAATTTATTGGCACATGCTAGGTTTCTGGCATACAAAGGTAGGTAAATGTTCTGCCAGCAAGCTAAGGGAGCAGCAAAGCTACTAGTGTTTGCAGGACATGTTGCATATTAACAGACATTTTTCCCTCAGACTCAGCTGTCCTACCATTTCAGTGAGCAGGGCACAGTCACCAAAGTCCACATCTCTGAAATGTGCATCTTCTCCTCTCACAATGTATTTTGTAGCACCACAGTTGCTGCCAATCTTACTTGATGACTGCCATGTGTTAACAATTTCCCTAACATCAAACCAACTAACTAACACCACATCTTTTGGGGACCAGACATCACATGGACATATTCCTGCCCCCGGCTAGCTCTCCCGCCTGTGGGTCCCTGTGGAAGGATGGGGCTGGTCCAGGGGATGGAGGCTGTGGAGGAACCAGTTCTTTCTAGAGGCAAAGCTGTAAGGACTGACAGGTTGTTAGAGGTTCATTTTCACTTATGAGCCGTGAAATAATGCTCATCTCCATGGCAATTTACTACTATGCTGTCCCATTGATTTTTATAGGAGTTGCCCAGTGTTTCATAGCAGAATGTAATTCTGTTTTTTTTTCTTGGGCATTTCTGATTTGCCTATCATTCACTTAATGGTTCAGTCAAGAGCCCACTGAGCTTTTTATAGTATTTAAATGAGACATTAGCATAGCATGGATGCTTTAATGCACTTATGTATGAATCTTTAATATATTCTTATTGATCAAGCCCTTGTATGATAACAAAGTGCTGTCCTCCCCATTTACACAGATAGAAAACTGAAACGCAGAAGGAAAACTAATTTTAAATGTCATATGCAGGATTTAGCAACACAGACTCGGACCCACTTGTTCCAAATCGAGTGTCTTAACTCTGGGATCATCCTTTTTCCTTTGTAAAGTTTTTTTGCTACCATTTGTAGGTGTTGAAGGTTTTTGTGTGCAGGAGGAGTCTTATTGTTTCTGTCTCCCTTGGTTATTTGTTATGCACTGCTGTGTTTGGTTTGGCGAGGCTTAGTCCTGCTCTGCACTGAGTCTTGACTTACAGCTGCAAGAGAATTGTTGCAAAGGAGTGAAATCAGGTTCTAGGGTTTAAAAAGTCTGAAAGGCAATTATTAATTTATGAGGGTAAATGGTTGGTAAGATTATGTGAGCATGTGGAAACAACTCTTGGGGTCATTAAAAAACAAGAACAGCTTTATTGACCGATCAGATGTCAATAAGCTTCCCTTACAAGCGTGGACATTGTATCCTGTGAGGGAGTTAGAATGGGCAGGGAAGGTATCTGCTAGTGCTAATACAATATTAAACAGAAATCCTCTCTACTTAATCCTCCTATTAGGTATTGTATTACTTTGGCTGTTCGAATGTTTGCTACCTGTCGGTAAAAGCGACTAATGAAGCGATCTGTCATTTTTTGAGAATGCTGTAAATTATTTATATAAAAAGGGGTGATATATCCATCAATTTGCAATATATCAATCAACTGTGCAAAAGATGATACCCATACAGGTCCAAATCTTGTGAGGGATAGGGAAAATGTACTAGAATTTTCCCATTTTCTGTCTGTGACAGTTAGATGCGTGTCCTGTCTTGCAGAGGATGAGTGCGGTTTGCTTGCTGGCAGCTAAGTGACTGAATATGGGCCCTGTAATACAAATGTGGAAGGCCTTTATCTCCTGATGAAATCAGAAGGAACTGAACAAACCAAGCCACTCCTTGGAGGGCTGAAACCTTGTTCCTTTGCCTCTTCGCATTTTCTTTGTGTGCGCTCACTGCGATGAAGTTTGTGGGCTTTAAAGGCAGAGAGAAGGGGCTGAACTCCGTGGCGTTACACATCCAGCCGCTCACAGCAGGCTGGAGCTGGGTGGCTGTACGTGTGGGGTGTTCATTGCTGACTGAGTAACCAGTGAACAGAATCAGACGGGCAGGGCTCGGCAGGGTCCCCTGGACATTTAACCTGGCAGCTGCTTTGGCTTCTGCACACATCTATCCCAAGAAAACAGCATCAGAAAGAAAAACGCCATTTCGTGAAGGCAAGTGAACAAAAACTGGAGCTTGACTCAATGCTTTTACTCAAGATGAATGCTACTTTCCGCAAGAGGCATGCGGTAGCAAAATTCAGCTGCCTGTGACCGGACTAAGAGAATATGCAGTATGAGCAAATGGTGCAGACGATGTTCTGTGGAAATGTGTATTTGGCTACAGAAAAATCTAATTGCAAAAAGAATTAGCAATTTATGAAATTACATTTTTTTCTGTGCTCACATGAACCAGCTGAGCAAGGCATGGGATTGCCACAACAATGGTGATTTTTTTTTTCCCCCGATGCTTTAAATATATTCAATCCATGCTAGATCTTAAACCATATATCTGTGATGCTGTACGTGGTATGAAAAAATCTACGTCTGTAGCACACCAAAGAGAACCAAGGAACTATTCTAGGAAGCCAAGGCTCTTCAAATATCCATGAATTTTTAGCAGTTTCCTAAGATACAAAGGAATTTCAAACAATCTCTTTTTCTCTACTATAACACCTAATAGTTTAGGAGATGTGAAACCTTGGCTATCCAGCAAGCTGAAAATGCCCCCTTCTTTCCTTCACTGCTTACGACACTGATTATGATTCCCATAATGCAGATGGTCCACTAACAACTTGATATGTGCGGCTCAAATGTTGAGCTTAGCTTAATTAAACGGTGACATTATCCGCAAAGGGCTTAAATCCATGAGGCTCAATAAAGGAAGGGTGTTCGTGTGTAAGCAGGAGACCGAGGTAGCGGTGCCGTTCGTGTGGTTTCCCGTGAAGAAACTGAAACCCAGTCCTGCGAAGAACAGCTGTTAAAGGCAGGAAACCTAAATAGTGTAAATAAAAACAGGGTAAGAAAGGATACGAAAACAGTGCTCTGTGTCACGTTGAAGTAGTAGTAGACCAACAGTTCTTCGTGTTCACTGAAGCAATCTGGCATGAAGATTTGTCTGGAGAGAGAAGGTAGTGAGAACTAAGGTAAATTGTGAATTTAATGACATTTGCTGTGAGGACAAGCCCTAAGGGGAATGTCTGACAGTGTGGAACCACGATGCAGAATAACCTGGTGAACTACTAATTACATTACAGTCAAAATCAATATGGAAAATCGAAGCAAGGCTGGAAGCTATGACATATTCTTTCCTCATACTTGTGCTGAGTCACCTTGCTTTGTAACAGAGCCACCAAACAACGCACACGCTATCTTTAGCTTTTTGGTTTTCAGGCTAGTAGAGCTAGATATGTCTCCTCATAGAGTTTGTGAACCTCTGTATAAAAACACCAATGTGAAATCCATTTCTAAATAACTTTTCTATTATTTTTAAATTGCAGAAGGGTATCAGGTTGTCCAACAGTCTCATTTTAAAGAAACTTTCTCCAGAATAAATCTCAATGTCGTTTTGGGAACATGGTTTGTGACTTCACACATTTATCACTGTGAATTATAACACTTCTACAAAGACTTTCTTCAATAACAGAATTATTTTCAACAAATTTAAACCCCATCAAAATATTGATCTTGAGATTGGAAACATCTCAACATTTTTTGTTATTGCACCACATCCTGTAATTTTACAAGCAAATCAATCCAGTAACATGGCCATTTGACATATCAATAAAACAAGAAGTGGAACCATTCCTGTGTCTTCCAGAGCATTTGGAAGCCCGAGGAGTGCAGTTGTCTCTTCTGTGCCACGTAACGCTACTGCTTTTCAGGGAAAGAGGCCGGTAGGGTGCAGATAGTTCATAAAAGTCTGACTCGGATTGCAGGAGAAAGGCCGTAGCTGGAAACTCGGAACTGAGCTCATCTACAAGAGTCTTTCACCCAAGGTTCGGGTAGATACAATTCAGCACAAACTATTTCTTAATGCAATATATATTTCTGTATACCTATATATTCTTTATACGTACCTGTATAATTTCAAGGTAACACAAACTGCTCCGTGGACACTAGAGCTGATGAAATCTCATGTCATGTGGTTTTATGTCCTTCATTCCTCGCCTCTTCTGGCACAGTAACCCTGGCTCTGTCTCCAGTTATTCCAATTTGGCCCCTGCCCTCATGTCCCTTTCATACCTGCCAGTTCCCCTCGGTGCTCCAGCACAACGGCTGGTGCTGAATTAAGCTTGTCCTTTGTGGCTGATCAAACAGCTGTGATGTCCAACACTTGCCATGAGGTCACTCCTCAGCTTTCAAAGGTGTAGCTGCTGCAGTAGGCATTTGCATATGTTCATTTCTAGTACCTGTTTGTTATTCCTGTGGTGAAACAGAAAATTCCTTTAATCTTTCTTTGATATCAGTTTCCTGGCGCAGGTCCTGGTTAGCTGTCACTTAAGTACAGCAGTTTTCATTGGCACCACTGTCACTTTTAACGGATTGTTCGGAGGTGTTCCGAAGTGTCTGGCAATGCTCCATCCCCCATTTGTGCTCTGCACCTCCTTTAAAATTAATACCCTGATCCCCTCTATGTCTTCCCAGATACTGACTTCATTCTTTGGCATTACAGCATGAAACTACTAGTAAAGCTAAATCCAGGCAGGATTTGTTTGGATGTGAGGACACTGCAGAGTATTACAAACCGTCTCGGCTTAATGTATGGGAGCCATCGCATTTCTCACCTGCCACAATAAATGACCGGAAAATTGGCTCCCTGTAACGTGGGAGGGCTGTTCACATCCAACTTGCGATATCTCCTGTACACAAACATCTCGGGGCTGCTGTAATCAGGAGTATCTTGCACAGGGCTGACCTGGGTTATTCACCACAATTACTACTTTAGAAAGGTACTTTGCAGCTCCTGGCAGGAAAGATTGAGCTCGTCTCTTCTACGGGTCAGAGAGAAACTGCAGGTCTTGCCATTCTCTTTGACACCAGTGGAATAATGTTTCCCAAATAGTCTGTGAATTAATTTCATAATCTCATTTTTACACAGCTTTGGCTATTCTGTTCTGATGAACAGGTAACAATATAATTTGTTGATTAATTAAGGATGCTGCCTTTTCCAAAATGCCATCTAGGACTTCTTGTTCCCTTGACATAAGGCAGTGTGTAAAATTCCCCGTGAAGTTTAACCTTTCATTAAAGCTCACTTTTTTTATCTACTTCAGTTCATAGTTAAGGTCTTAATTGCACCTCATGGACAAACGTAATGTGGTTGGCTTTGACTTGAATATGAGCTCTTTCAGGAGAGAAACCATGCTAACGTATTTGTGATGTTGAACCAAAATCCTTGATAAGCAGAGGGACGTTCCCGTTGAATGCTATGCAGATTCATGGTAAAAACCAGCAGCCTTTAGAGATACACGAATGTGAACACAGACCCTCCCATTTATTTGACCTCTGATGTGTGCGATCCCCTAATCCTGCCTTCGTGGCAGCGGGTTATACTTTAGATATCTTTGTTCGTTTGAGAAAAGGGAGGTTGTGGAGCTGGAGTAGGCTGGGGAGCCGGGTCTCTTGCCATCACTGCTCCCAGCACGCAGTACTGCTGGGCCAGCCCTGGCCATTTCCTTCCAGGCTTTGATTCCATCCTCTGCGTGAGGAAGGCGTGATGAATTGCATGAGCCTCCTGCATAATGCTGAAGGCTTGAGGAGTCCCTACAGACACTTAGGAGACGGTAACTGATTTATCACAGTGCTTGTGGCTTGCTTGACAGCTCAGCTTGGACCCGTGGCACAGCAAGAGCTCAGCCCTGATGCTTAGCTGTGAAACTTTTCTTTATGGAGAAGTTTTTTCAGCAAGCACACCCTTACAGTTGCCTTCTCCCTCTTGGGAAAGGACAAAGAAACATAAAGAGATCACAGAGAGTCAGCGTCTTGGTTTTTCTCTCATATCAGCTGCAGGGAGATGTTTGTTTCTTCCTGCAGGCTGGAGCAGAAGAGCATCGTTCTTAAAAAGCACCATTACAGCACATCCTTACGAAATGGGGCCGGGGAATCACGAAGGCTGAGTGACCACAGGGGGATGCAGAACCACCCGTGCCTTGTGCCACGCGCAATGATCGAGTGCGTTGCCCGCAGCGTGCCTGTTGCTCAGGGTGACTGATGGCCCTTCAGGAGGCCCTGTTTCAAACCGAGAAACAAATGAACCAAGAGGTGAGATGACAGGGGAGAAATCTCACGCAGGTGCCAAGGACTGAGTCATTTCCTGCTGTAGTCAGCCCGAGTCCTCTCTTTTTACCCCAAAAGCTATACCAGTGCCTGTGACTCACGGGTTTGTAGAAATCAAAGTTGCAGTTCAATCAAGCGCCGACCATGGTAGGATGATGGGTGGCAGGAATGGAACTGGCTGAATTATTCTGCAGGCAGCAATGGTTTGATTTTATGAAATATAAAAAGTGCTTGTCGTGAATGAGTGGTTTAGGCCACTTAAAAAATCACCATCAAAGGTATTAGGAAAAGTGGCTTTAATAGGAATTTATTAAAGAGTGGCTTAACAAAGTTGGATAGCAAGGTTCACGCTATTACTTACTACATGAATGGAACATACATAGGAAAATCCAGTTAGAATTGAGTTAGAATTATTTATACAGGGTTCATTCACAGTTTAAGGTGGATCACAAGATTTTTAGCAGTACTTAATCACTGATTAACATTTACTAAGTGAGTTAATAGAATTTACTTCAATCACAAAAGTGACTTAATTACAGATTTGAGATGGCAATATTTGCACTGTACTTGCTATCCAGTACTTAATTCATGCACGCACACAGACACATAGATACATAAACGTATAAAGGCTTAGCTGTCAAAAACTCCCCTCGGGTTCAGTGAAATACTCACTTCAAATGTCTCGCTGTTTCTCAGTAGGTGAGGGTTGAGTCTCAAGGAGTGAAGGGTTTCAGCCCAGGTCCCATTGTCATTTTTTGGTGACGGTCCTGCAAACTTCACAAACTTAAGAGTTTATGAGCTCCAAGAGCCATCCCACTTGGGATGGGAGATGCTGGGCACAGCCACTGCGGTCCAGGAGAGCTCAAAGGGCCTCCCTTGGGACCGCTGTTCATAGGGTCATGAAATAATCAGCTTTAGTCATCAGTAAATTTCCATCCTGGCCACAATCCCAGTCGGTAATTACTGGAGTTCTCAAAATTCCAGTAACACTGGTACCGTTCCACTCAGGTTACGATCCGGGTGAGGTGTGTTCCGAGGCTGTCGGGGGATAACTGATTATTCCCGCTCTCGTTCCCCACCTTGGCCAGGCAACTGGAGCTCCTGGTAGGGTCACTGCTGCTCCCCACCTTATCCATGGAAGGGTTCTTGGTGCGGTCAAGGAACACTTAACCACCACACTCATTGCGCACAGACCAAGACTCAACGGGAATTCCGGAGATCGTAGAGTGGTCCCGGAGAGCCCGGGGAGGCACCACCACAGCACTGGGGAGAAAGGGCCGTATTTCCCCGCAGTTGTGTGTGAGTGGCACATAGAGATGGACGAGTTGCCACAGGTCCACAGGCAAGGGAGCATTTGTGTGTTGGCATGGTTGGTAGGGAAGGGGTCTCCTACCCAACCTGGAGCAGCAGAGCTGTTTGCGGGTGTCCTGTGGAAGTCTGTAGGCACATGAAAATGCTAGGAGTTGCGTCGACTAATCACTGAATGCAACTCTACGAACATGACAGCTTTTCTAGCCAGTTAGCTCTGTTGTGTACACTGGCTGGAGAGTCTGCTCCTGTGGCTTCGAGGGCTCCACAAGTGTTTCCAAGGCATTTTGTGACGCTATGGTCACATACGTGGCTGACATACATAGCACTTGTGATGAAAAAATGTCCTGATAGTTTTGCCGCCTCTGAAATTTTGATGGAGCATTAATTTGTGCAGGTTAAATGTAGCTGTGGATCTAAGGAAACTCCCAGGCCCCAGCTGATATCAGAGGTCGTGCAAAGGAAGGCCAGGAACTCACACAAGCAAGGGCTGTAAGACCGAAATAGTGAGAGATGAGCACCAGGTCAAAAGTCTGTTGCAAAATATTTTTTGTTGCAAAATATTTTTTGAACTGATAAAACCATTTTGCTGTGTGGTTGAAAACATACGGGAAATACAGAATAATATTGCTGGTGGCTATCAGAAGGGAGAGCAGGGGTCTGGGGCTAAACTCCGCCCCGATCTGATCTCTGGTCTCTGGTTTCCTCTCGAAAACCTTTCCCAGATTGCTCGCACTCCCTTGCATCTGTGCCTCTCTCTCTAAGATAGCGTGTAGCAGGTTTTTTTTAAATGGTTTGAGATCTGCAGGTAAAAAGTTTTGAGAACAAAGTATTTATTACTGTGCAAGGATTGTGTTTCAGGAAATCAAAGGTTATTGATAGCAACGTGCCTGTGAATTTCCTACTGTGTATTTCAGCGTGTAGGAACAAGTAGAGGCATTGCTAATCTTGTCAGCTGAATCCCCGACTATAACAGAGCTCATAATTCCCTTTCATGTGCTGAAATTCTAATAAAAAATTAAAAATAGTTTCTTAGTAGATATGGTAAAGTTCTTTGAGTTTTTATTCCCTTTAGAAGTGACATTGACAAGAAAATAATGACTAATTTTGCATTTGAACCAGCAAGAACTATTAAAGCAAGAACTGTGGAAGGGAAGGGCAACCTGTTGCAAGGCTGGTGATGTGTCAGGTGTACGGAAGGCAGCTTTTCATCTTGCTCTTGATATGCAGCTCTGGGTTCCTCATTCCCTTCACCTTTCAAATATTTTGGCTATAACAATATAAATTTATTTCCTACATGCAGCAGAGTAAGAAGTTCTGTGCACACAGTAAACACATTTTACATGCTCTGACTCGAAAAGCTGAGTGAAACTCGTTTGTAGCATTGACTGCTCTGTGGCTCTTTTTTCATGAAAACCTGCAGCAAAAGCAGATAAAACTTGTCAGAAACTAGTTTGTGCCTCAGTGACACGTGTATCTGTGTTTCGTTCCTTATCACAGCAATTCTCTAATGTCTGCTTTAAAGTAGAGCTATCTAACTGACTTCTCAGCTTGGGTTACACCAAGCCTCAAGTTAGCGTGCTGGCATCTGATAGATTTGGAAAAAAATAGTGTGGCCAGCAGGTCGAGGGAGGTTCTCCTTCCCCTCTACTCTGCCCTAGTGAAGCCCCATCTGCAGTGCTGCATCCAGTTTTGGGCTCCCCACTTCAACAAAGATGAGGACCTACTGGAGAGAGTCCAGCGGAGGGCTAGGAGGATGATGAGGGGACTGGAGCATCTCTCCTACGAGGAAAGGCTGAGGGAGCTGGGCTTGTTCAGCCTGGAGAAGAGAAGGCTGAGAGGGGACCTTAGAAATGCTTATAAATATCT
>Ga0065711_1026271_pt1 | contig 82849 bp, 62 predicted proteins | sample Hoacrofraction12_FD_59098 | JGI IMG/M metagenome (GOLD analysis project Ga0065711, IMG submission 59098) | Hoatzin crop microbial communities from Cojedes, Venezuela - Epithelial fraction 12 v2 (version 2) | ecosystem: Host-associated > Birds > Digestive system > Esophagus > Crop | place...
CGCACATTGCCGGCTCATGTCCAGCCTTTCGTCTATCAGTACCCCCAAGTCCCTCTCAGCAGGGCTGCTCTCGATCCTTTCATCCCCCAGCCTGTATTGATACTGGGGATTACCCTGACCCAGGTGTAGGACCTTGCACATCTCCTAGGGCAATGCAGGAGGTGTGTTTTTTTAGGAGCGTGGAGGTCCAGCCTGTACCACAGATGGAGGATGTGGATTGTTCCTGTAGAAGATAAGGGCCATGCCTCTGAGCTATGGAAAAACACAAGATTTTGAGGGTTACCAGGGGCTGACATGCTGGGGAGACCTAAAGCCTAGGTTTGGAAACAGCTGGTGGTGGCTGTTTGGATGCTTCTCTACACTGGGTAGAAGCTGGGTCTGCTTCAGGCTTGCACTTCCTATGTTTCCAGAATCCAGGCTGCTCCTAAATCTTTACAAGGTCTTGGGCATCATATGTGAGTACACATGCAGAGCCCTAAGCATGGGTTCCCTTCATGTCCTGACATAGGCAGATTTTGTAACACATGTAGTAACTGAGTGGACACCACAACACATCCAGTATCGCTGGAGTCCATTCTGGGGCTCCACAGAACTAGAAACAGCTCTCCAAACTGTGGGCCTGTGAGACGGCACTGTGGGGTCTTTCAGAAATGCCTGGCAATGACTCCATCTCTGCTGGTCAAACATCTGGGATGCACGCCTTGGGCAAGGAGAAGAGCCCCTGTTAGCTGAGTGCGTCCAGTGACGAGCGAAAAACTGCCATAGGCCAATATAATTTATCTGATTTCTGTGTTCCAAAAAAATCCCCCATGTGCCATAAATCTGGCAGCTCTCAGGGAGACAAAACAAAACTAAATAAACCCCCTGCTTCGTTTGCATTTAAACTCCGGCTTGCTTCTCAAACAAAACCGTTCTGTGGCACAGGCACTGACGATGGGGGGAAACTGAGGCACAGCCAAGCCCCCAAGCTTCACCCTGCCCGTCGTTATCATTAACTTGCACAGCTGCGAGAGCAGAGATACACACAGGAGAGCTGGGAAATGTTCCTATTGATCGGAAATGAATAATTATCACCCGCTCCCTGTTCCAGGGCCTCGCGGTGAGTGGAAGAGCGGAAGCACTAAGCGGGATTAATAACTACTTTTCATTACTTTTAATGCAAACTATTGATTTTAAAGTGTTGTAGGGTATGACAGTTTATTACAATAAGACAATAAAACAGACTATATGAAATAATTGAGAATAATCTCTTCCCTTTTCCTGCACGACGCGAGGACATTATGTTCTGTGCATGTGGAGACATTTATGGCAAACTCTATCCAGCAATGGCAGCTTAAGCACTCTATAAAACAGCACTTTGGAGCTGGAGTATTATAAATAATAGGCAATAAAACTGGTAAATGGGGCTTTAATTTGATTCCATTATGTCACCGAATGACAGCAAGGAGGGGGCAGAGCAGCAGCGAGGGGATGCGACGCCGAGCTCGGTTTGGGAGCCCCGGATGCGCACGGCAGAGTGGACCACAGCGGTGCCAGCAGATCAGGTCGTGCCAAACCCCAGCCCAGGTGTGGGCTCGATCCTGGCAGGTGACAGCCCGGGACTCCCTGAGGGCCTCCTGGCTGCAGCCAGCGCAGGTGATGGCAGCGGGGACACTGCTGCCACAGGACGTCAGGCTCCCAGAGGACGGTTGGGTCCCCGTTGTGCCAGGTACTGCCCAAGCATTTGAGATATTGTCCCAAAACCTCCCCGCTGCTGCCTGATCTCTGGCTGCTGGCGCTCTCTGTTTCCGTGCTTCCTGCCCCAAACTGGCCGGTGTCCGACGCCAGCGCTGCCTTTCCCAGCCCCGTTTTTGGAAAGCAATGCACAGCGGCAGGAGACGGCGAGTGACAGCCCTCAGGAGAGATGCCTTCACGCCTTTCACTACTCTCAGCAGAAACTCTGCTGATTAAGAGCCGCTGCCTGCAAGGACCAGGGGTACACCAGATTATCACGGCTCGAATCAAATATACCCCAAAGATTGCTCAGCCTAAATGACCGCTGTGAAGAGATGGGCTTTATTCCCCATCATGCTGGAAAATCAGTGCAGCAACTCCTCGCTGGGCGCTCTGTGCAAGGAGGGTCTCTGCAAAGCCCCGGGGAGAAACCACTGCGCACCGTGACCGCTCCCCAGCAGGGATGCCCACGGCACAGAGGGGTGGTGTTCAGGATGGGGCCGGTGGTGCGGGGGATCGTAACAGACCACACAGCCTTCGGCTCAGAGTTCCCGTCCAAATGCTGTTACCAACTGATGGCTTTGGAGGGCCCAGCCGTATGTGAAATGAGCTGGGAGTCTCAGCCCAGTGGCTTCCGCTGTAAAGTTTTGTCCGCTAACTGGGCCCCTCCTTGCCAAGGCCGCAGAGTGAATGTACCAAAGAGGCCAAGGGCCAAATGTGGAGAAGGGGCTGAGGAACCCCTTGGAGATGTTTAAGTGACACGATGCATGGTTTCCTCCAGCCTATCAGTCCATGTACCCAGCTGCTGTGCTGTCTGCACACCCTCTGCCTATCCTCGCCCCTTACTCTCTGCCTAAAAACACCTCCGAAGCCCCAGAAAAAAGGATCAAAGGCTCTGGCACAAGGAAACACCTGGGCAGGGGCTGAGCTTGATGCATGGATGTGTCTTTCCCCCTCCCTGTAGTCCTTGTCCTATGGATCCCAGAAGCATCAGAAAGGTTGGCCCTGGGAGAGGGGAGGTGAAGGCAGTTCACCTTGTCCCCGTGGATTAGACCTGTGCCTAGAGTGTGAGAAGAGGCTGGTCAGGACCCATGTGGACCTTCCACAGCCCAGTGGGAGCGTGCCAAATTGCTGTGCACTGGCCCAGTTAGTGTGAAATTGGCAAGGACTGGAGAGGAGTGAATGGCCAGGACCTTGAAACCAGCAGTGGGGTGGTCACATCTGGCCCCAACTCACTCGCGCAGACTTGGAGCTGGGCTGCTGCCAGCTGTGTTTTGTAGCCCTGAAGAGCCTGCACCAGGAAAGTCCTTCCCTGGAGACACGCTATACAAGATCCTCTCCTCTTCGCTCCTCCCGCCCACCTCGCTCCACCAGCCAGGATCTCTCCCAGACACCTCTGCAGCAGCCCCAGCCTCCTCCACGCGTCGTTATTGCTGTGAAGATTTTTGCAAAGCGGGGAAGAAGCTAGCCAGTGGCACTTCTTCACCTTGTTTTCAGTTCCAAAAACTCAGCTCTTCCCAGTTCTGTAGAGAATCTCAGTGTCCCTTGGGATTTTCTAGCCTCTTGCCTAAGCGTATGATCAGGCAGGGCTGTTTAGAAAGGGGATTACACACACAGCAGAGCAGCAGAGCCCCGTCGGAGCTACGGCAATCTATCAGGAGCTGCACTCCACCCAAAATAAACAGCACAAGGGGAAGCACAGAACCAACTTTGCTGTGCAGGCAGGAAGGAGGTTCGGGCTCTGGATTTTACTGTGCTTTTCTTTCGGTCCCTGCATTCCCATTGCACGTGGAATGTGCGTGTCCCACTCCCACGGCCCTGAACGCTGATGGTATTGCGACGGCAAGCATTGACCCTGAGGAGTAAGAGGCAGTGTCTGCTGCTTTGAGCCCGACACCAGAAGCTCGGTGTGGAGGTCTGCGCCAGAGGAGACAGACGGTGTAGAAGGCAGGGAGCAAAAGCACCAGGAGAGAAGGAGTTGTGGGTTGGGATCTGTTGTGGGAAAGACCTTGCAGGGAGAAAGGGGAGGTTGGAGACGGAAGAGAGACCTACCAAAACAGGAGAGAGAGACTGCAGCCAGCCCCACACGCTGAGCACAGGAGAGCACAGTTCATTCCTGATGTAGCTGCGGGGAACTGACTTCCAGGATTAATTGGGGTCTGCAGGCAAGGGGAGAAGACAGGAGCAGCTAGGACAAGGGGCAGAGGGGAGCAAGCTGGCATCTGGGGAGAGGTAGCAGGGCTGCAGTGGGGCAGGTCCATGACGATCTGTGCATGGGGGTGGCTGTTGCCACCACAGCACTCCAGGTACCCTCTTGGGTGGCTGCAGGAGGCTGTGGTGAGTATGGACAATAGGACGCGCTCCTCCTGGGTGTAAGGTTGGCTGGCAGCATTGCCGTGGCAACCGGCCGCATCCCAGGAGGAGGAGGAAGGGGAGGAAGAGCAGGCCAGCATGCCCAGCATGGGGTTTGAGCTGGAAGAATTTTTGCACCAGGAGAGAAAAGAGCAGCATAAACCCGTGGGGAGTGTGGGAATCCTGGGTGCTTGGTGCCCACAGTCCCCTGGCCGCTGAGAAACCCAGGTCCAGCTCTCCTCCCTTCCACACACCCTAGTGAACAGCAACCCCATTTTAGCTTCCTTTAGACCTGAATATCTTAATATTACTAGGAGCAGTGCATTTTCCTGCTCCATGGGAGTGCCCAGGAAAAATAACCATTTGGAGACATTTGGGCATTGTGAGAGCTGGTGATAAAGAAACACCCTGCACAGGTCTCACTCTTCGGGTTATTTCATGTTGCTTTTTTCGTTCAGGTACTGAAAGAAGGGTTACAGTAGGAATACAGCTTTCTTCATGCCCTTTTGTCTCTCTGGTAAATCTACCAACTAAAGTGTTTCAGGAGATAAAGGATGATAGGGCTTGGACACACAAAGCCCTGCACATGTGTGAGCACATACAGATATGCACGGAGATGCAACTATTCATTTCAATGCATGGGGAAATTCGTTTACTCTCCTAATGGAAAAACCTATATTTAGGCCTAGAAATGGCTTTCCACACCTTTTTGCTAGGGCACCTCTGATGGTGACACACCTGGAGGAAATAAGCAGTCACCTGTAATCACTTGGCTAATGAGGGGTATTGATTAATAGGGCAGGTGGGGGCTGAGCACAGACCCTAGTATGGGGAAAGACCCAAAGAGGAGCCTGGGTGGACAAGAGTTCTCTAAAATGGATGACTGGAAGGTAAGGCAAAGAGAGAGGACTTTGCCAGGAGACTCAGCCAGCTTCTCTGTGAAATCAGGCTGTGAAAGCAGTGAGAAGCAGGTGTGAATTGTTTTCTGCCTGCCTCGGGATGGGGTTGGGGATGGAAAGCTGGGGTGGTGCGGAGGAAGGGATATTTCTGCATTTAATGTCTCTCCTTGCGTGCTGGCTCCGGGCCACCCAGGCTGATGCTCACAGTTTGTGCTGAAGTGTTGGAGAACTGAAAGGGCCTGAGGCTGTGCTGACTGGTCCTTGGCATCTTGCATTTCAAATGCCTTCAAAATGATGGATTTGATGCTTCCCCTTTTATTTATTACATTTAAAGCAGTTTTGCCAGGGGGGTAGCTCAAGGGAACAGGCAACTTATTTTCTTGAGGATCCCTGGGGCTGGGCTGTTGCACAGCTGCATGCAAGGCAGAAGACAGGACCTCACCAGCAGCCAGCTGTGCAGAATTCTGCTCTCATTTCAGGCAGAGAGGGGCTAGGGAAGGCAGGGGAGAGACGGGGAAGTAAGGTCTGCCTGCCTCTGACCTGGCTGCAGAGCACAAGGCGGCAGCGAGTGGGGAGTCATTTGCTGCGCTTTCCTCCTGACCGCCGGGCAGTTATTATCAAGACGATGCAGCTGTAAATGTTCTGTCAGTGGCAGGGACCTGGGAGCTGAGAGTGCAGCTCAGCTGAGTGTGTTATTGGATTATCAACTGATTAGAGCTGTTAAGAGTCCACTTTTGAATAATCAACATGGTGCTTTTTGGCTGCTGTGTATCAGTGGGAGGAGGAAGGAGGCAGAGCAGCTAGCCTGGCTGCCATTGTTTCAGGAGTGAGCCCTTGCCATCAGCAATCCCTGCTCGGTGGGGAGTTGTGGTACCCACCTTCCCCAGCTCCAGGCTTTGCAAGCTCCATGCTAATGGCACTTCGAGCTGCAGGGGTTCCTCTTCTTGTCCTGGCTCAATTTTCAGGCCATAGGGTTTTCTGCCAGAAGGATTAGGGTCTGGAACTTCGTGACCAGGTGGGGAGATGCCCGTGCAGTCTGGTGGTGTGCTGACACTTGTGATGGGCTTAATCCACCGTGGTCCAGGACAAGCGGGTAGTGCACTGGGGACTGTAGCTGTCTTGGTCTTGGAGAAGGGAGGTCCAGGTCTTGTAAGCGGAGATGGGTGAGCCAAATCCCTCTGTTGGGCTAATAAAATTGGTGGAGACAGTGTGGGGATGTGGATGTCCCACTGTGCGCAAAAGGGACTCACTAGGCAGGGCAAAGGGCAGGGGGACTTTTCCAGTGATGTAAGTGACCGTGAGATCAAAAGCTTAGCAGGAGCTTGCAATGGTGCGCTGTAGTGGATTCATCTTGAGACAAGGCAAGACAGAGGCCCAAGGACAAAGCTGGTTAGTGAAGATTAGGCTGGGAGCAGTTTAAATGAAGAACACAGAGTGTTCCCTTTCCTCTGCTGCTTCTTTGTACTGGCACACAGCAGCTTTTGGGCAAGATAGAGCAATAGCCGTGTGCCTGCTGGCCCTTCTCTTTCTCTTTCTTTTCCCCTTATTTCAATTTTTCAAGGTTGGTTTGGCCTGTGTGTGCCTGCTGGCCCTTCTCTTTCTCTTTCTTTTCCCCTTATTTCAATTTTTCAAGGTTGGTTTGGCCTGTGGCTGAGTCACAGTTTCCCCTGGAGAAGATTCCTACAGCCACCTTGCAGTAGGAGTCATCTTGCTTTCCTTTGATGTCTATTTTTGCTCCCTGGAGCTGAGTCCTTCTGGTGGTCTCTGGCCTGGAGAGCATGATTCATCAGCAACTTTCTTCCCTTCAGTCACAGTGATCCTGTCCCCACTAAAATCAGTGTCATGGCACCTGTGAGAGCAAGGGGAGAATTTCTTATTATGAGGAATAAGAGATCACCGGCATATCAACTGTGCCCTGATATTCAGGGGTACTGAGTGATAAGGACAGAGGAGATCCCTTGCTCACCTTCTCTTTCTCTCCTTGTGCCTGCCTTTCCGAGACCTGTAGGGGTCACAGTTGGGTTTTACAACAAGCTATGATCCTGTCCTTGGGAAAGGCAATCAGAGCACCACACTGTCCATTTCCTGCTAAACTACCAGTCCGAAAACAAGCAGGAGGCCAAGTGTCTGCTGCCCACAGGTCGCTGCCCCAGACCCCACTCAGGTGCGCTCCAACCCCTCCTTTGCGCTCTCTGCCACTAAGCTCTAGGAGATGTTTCCCATGGAATGTATTTCTTGGCTTCAACAGAAAAGTGAAATCAAACATGTTCCAGGCTGGAAAGAGCTGGTCTCAAGTTCATGCACAAAAGGGTGTGAAGAACCAAGATTTAACAAGAGGGTAGGAGAAGGGAGAAGGAAGAGGAGAAGCCATGCATTAGATAACAAGATTTAAACATGCACAGTGCAATCAAGGGAAGGGAAAGTGTCCTAAGTAGTGACTTGCAACCTGTCAAAGAAGGCTCAGGCTGAAGACTTCTCTGTCCAGATTTCTTCTTCATGTAATTGTTGGTGGTCCATTAAGGCTGGTGCAAAGAGGCTTTGCTTCCTGTTTATCTAAACTGATCTTACTCTAAACTGGGTATTACAGATCTCAAAAAGCAAAGTCCAGATGGCAGAACTGGAGGAACTTCAAGTTGTGGGATTTGGGTCTTGGTAGAACTCCAGTGAAGTGAAATGGGTGAGGCAGCTCTTGAAACCCTGACCTGGTGTACTTTGGGATCAATACTTATCTCTAGCTCACTGATGGGGCTGTGCTTGTCTACCTTAGCTTCTGTATTCAGCGAAACCTCCCAGTAACAGAGAAGTTACAGGAGACATACAGGGCCAGACAGACAGCAGTGTGCTAGAAAGAGGACCCATGCCTGGGTTAATTCATACTTCCCAGGTGAAAGCAGTTCTCCCAGTAGGGATTTTCTGCAACTATTGCACCAAACAGCCTGACCCTTATTCCTTCTAGTGGATGACTGAAAGTCTCCTTCAGATGAGCCTGATCCAGTCTCCAACTTGAGAAGCAGCAGGATCAACTTCACCCTTCTTCATTTTCCAAGGTGTCCTTGCAGATGCTCACCACAGGGTCACCTGGTTACTGTCACAGTCCCCTCCCCACGCCTGCGCTGCCCAGGGCCAGGGAGGTGAAGTAGGATCTGGCCATGACACTCAGGATGATGGACCCTTTCCATTGTAGGATAATTAAATTGCTTGTAATTATGTTCTTCACAGTGAAATGCAGGCAGTAAATGATCCTAGCGTTCTGCGCTCCCTCCCTCTTCCCAGGATCCCCCCAGCTGCCCCTCCCCTCTAAATGCTGAATTATTTTACAGTTGATAGTTCCTTAGATTCGCCGACCTTTAAAAGCTGAACACTACATGCCTGTTGAATTTTAATCAATTTATTTTTTTCAACTGGAAATGTCAGACTTCTGTACAGAATTACTTGGTGCCGGCTGATGTGACAAAGACTCAAAGTTCAGCATCTGAAGCCGTGGAGGAGCAGAGAGTTGCGTGCATTAGCACTGATAATTTGCAGGATGTGAAAATGAGAGCAGGAGTGAGGGAGCATATATTTTTCATTAGCTTTGGTTTAGAGGGTCCGGGGACCTGCATTTATTTCATCCAGTGAACTCTGGCCTCATTAAATCCAGACCATGGCTTATAATGACTGGAAGTAAGAAGCTGCGGAGACCACTAAAGGGCAGGAGGTAAAGTGAGTTCTTTGCTGGAGCATGGAGTGAACCTTGGTGTACAGCAGGACAGTGGGAGAGCAACCACCTCTGCTGTGCCCCCTCTGTGGTACAGGGCAGAGGTGTGAGATGCCCAAACCATTTTCCAGCCTCCACTGGTCCAGTTCATTAGTGCACGTTGTATCACCTGCTGCAGTCTGGTCCTGAAGAGCCCAGCAAAGGTTTCACCTGCAGTTCTAGCCCTTCTCCACCCAAGCGAGGAGATTATTAACCTTCTCATTAGCATTGAGATTGGCTGGCATTACCTGGAAGGATTAAACATTCCCCAACTGCAGTGAAGCCCATCTGCAGAGAAGGGAGGAGGCTTATTTGCAAACATAGTGCTGCAGACTGATTCTTGCTGTTGGGGAAGTCCATGGCACTGACTATACACCAGTGAGGAACCTTGTTGTCTATACTGGGATTTTCTAGCTTTCATTGTAAATCTGGCATCGCATTTGTGAACAGCAGCTGCAGCCAGGGCAGTGCTGGGGGCTGCTCTGCCTCCTTTCTAAGCAGGGAATTTCTCTACCATCAGTGGTTAAGACATTCCACATCAGTCCTGTCCTGAATCACCTATTTCCCTACTATCCGCTGTTTCAGGCAGATGTTAACACCTTCTGGTTTTCTTCTGTCAGCAGCCTCTGGTGTTTCCCTGCAGTGCTCTAGTCTGTTCTAATCCTGGGCCATGACAGCCCTACAAACATCTTTCTGTACTATTAAAATTTAATTCCCTCTTTGGAATAGAGACTTCTCATCACACGCAACTGGATGGATAAATGTTTGCTAAGGTGACAAGGATTGAGTGTATTTAATCTTCCTTCCTTCTCTTTAAAAAACTGTACCTCTTGGCACAGGTACATTAAAATCAATAATGAACCGTACAAGCAGATCTAGGATAAAATATGGTCTATCCTTCTCCATTGAACTGTAATAAGCAGCTTTTTCAAAACCACGCACATACCTATGTGCAGCAAAAACAATGTGGTGGCTGTGTTTTGGCTCAAGGAAAGTTCCAGGAGACTCAGTGGGTTGAGGTGCACCTCAAACCCAAGTATTCTCCCAGTGGCATAAACTACATCCTTATTACGCCCTCATTTCCCTGAAATGGATTTTAACTGGAAAAGCTCGTGGGTCGATATCAGTTCTTTCTGGGGTGAATGAACTAGGTTAGATGAATTCCTAACTGGGAGAAGTCTAATGGGCAGAGAGATGGAGAACTGAGTCGTGGTGGTGAGGTACACAGGACTGTCGCCCGAAGAGCAACCGAGCTATGATTTACACCAGCCTTGCTCTGAACCAGGCAAAGACTTGAATCTGCGTTTGCCATGTCTTGGGTGACTGTACTGATCATTAGTATATTGACTCATTGGTGGGAACCTCTTCATTGTGCTCCTCCTCCCAGCTCAGCCCATAAAATTTTGAGATCTCATTTTTGCCCTGAGGAGGATGAAAAATTTCTTTGAATTTTGAGTTTTGCAAGAAAGAAAATGCTTCCTGCTGTGCCGCATTTTTATTTAGTTTAGAGGTCCTGCTTCTCAAATCCTCCCATATGAAAAGCCCTTAGAGAAGATAGTGAGCCTATGGAAAGCAGCCCAACCTTACTAACTATTCATCAGTACTCCCTTTAAAGAAGGCAAATGTTATTATCCTCTTTGCCAAAAGGGAGTGTGAACACATCTGCTCCTCCACCCACCCTCTTGGCATCCCCTCCCAATGCAAACTCCCACAACTCACCCTCTGTCACAGCTCGACAGCCCATTACAAATGGCTGCGCTTAAGCAAGGTCTTGCTCTTCATTTACAGCCCTCTCAGTCACTCCGATGGGTTCCTTCCCCGGCCTTTCGCAGCCTCCGTTCGTTTCAGGTTAAGAAAATGTCAAGCTCATTTGGAAGTTCCTTGCCCCTCCTTGCTTTGCCGCAGCCATTAGTGGTCCTGTCCCTGCTGCAGGAAGCTGACATTTACAACGCATGCTAGGGAGGAGATAATAGCGGTTAAGTCAGGCTTTGCTAATCACCAGTTATGTCCACCTTCAGAAATGAGCTCAGGTGGCCAGAGCTTATTTTCCTTGCTTCCTCTCTCTCACATTCCCATACCCCCATCTACCCCTGCCTGGTCCTCCTTCCTCTCACCCCATCACCACTTACTGTGATGGTAAGGTGTCATTTGATGAAATACAGGTTTAAAAAAAAATCACCGTAATTTTGGAGACAAGATTGGACTTGTGTCAATTTACTCCTCTTCAAACACAATCATCCCTCCCAACTCTCCCCACACCATTTGAACCCAGCAGGGAAGATGCTAAAGCCCATTGATAGAGCCAGTGATGAGGAGGGTCTGAGTATGTGGCCAGCCTTGTGTTGGAGAACCTGGGACACGCCGGCCTTCAGGGGTGAGGTAAATTCAGTAAAGAAAGTGGGTTCTGCCCATTACATTTTTGTAGTCCAAACACAGCACCAAACCATAAAAAGGAGCTGCTCTTTCCCGTTACTGGTGAATCTCATACATATGCAGCTGTTTGACAAGGGAATGGATTAGATGGCAACTGGAAGTCCTGATCACATCTAATTTTCTATGATGCTGCAAGACTGACATTTAAGGATCAGATCAAGACTGAAAACAGTGGCTTCCGCAGGGCTGTACTAATCACAAGCTTCGTTCAGATTTGAAAATGAGTTTTGACCAGGGCTATTGATTTCCCTCCTCGGTTTGCTTTTTCCGATGTGCATGCATACGTGTGTGTTTGCAATTTTAACCTGAAAGACTGGAAGGCACCACTCCCTCCTCTTCCTGACTTCTGTGCACCTCCCTTTTGAAGCCCCGAGAAGGGACTTCATTAAAAAAAAGCAAACTGCAGCATTCAGGAAGTGCAAGGGGAGGAGAAGTAAGAAGAACTGATGAGGACAGCAAGTGTTTGAAAGCTGAAGAAGAAGAGGAGGAGGTGTGGCAGATGTTGCCAGCTGTTGCTTAGTGCGTGGGTGTCACATCTGCCCACCCCTACAGAGCAGAACAAACTCACAAATTAAGTCGTTGTGCAGAGGCCCTGGTGCTGTCCTTTTTCTATTTTAGTTGATGCCTCTCTCTGTCCTGTTCTCATAGTCTTCATCCACCAGTGTTGGTTCTGGCTGCTCTGTTCTCTGCTCTGGCCCTTGCTGCAGTGTCCAATGGCTGTCAGCCAGCTGTTAACAACTGGGAGAGGAGAGCTGGGGAAAGCCATCTTTATTCATATGATTGAAGTCCTCTGAAAACATAAAATCAATCCAGCCTGTGTGTTTTGTATATTAAAAAAAAAAAAAACCTGCTTGTTTTATAGCCTCTCTCTTTTCACTCTGAAATGTGCTTGTTTTCCCGGAATGACACTTTGCTCTATCATCAGAAAGGGAGTGCTGACATATATTTTTCGTTCTCCATATTACACTGCTCCCTGTGTAGGGTTGTCTTCTACCAGCCTCCAGGTTTTTTCTGAGGTGTCAGAATTTTCTGAAGATCCCCCATGCTGAAGCGGCTTGTCCCCACCCCACCTTGCCTATCATGCCAAAAATCACGTTAATCCCTCTGATGCCGTCCTTCCCCTTGTTTTCCCATTTGACCAAAGAATTTTAGTAAAGCTGTAAAAAGGAAGTATTTGGAAGTATTTGTATAGGCAGAAATGAAAGGCCAGTTGTCCACCTAACCTTAAATCTACCCCTTATATTAATTCATTTTGCCGTCTTTATTCTTCTCATCACCCAGCATTCCCCCCCAGGACCTCTGCCTTATTCTGTATGTAGCACGCTTAAGGCTGGGTGTCAGGAGGACGGGGCCAAACTCTTTTCCGTGGTGCCCAGCGACAGGACAAGGGGCAATGGGCACAGACTGAAGCAGAGGAAGCTCCAGCTGAACACGAGGAAGAACTTCTTCCCTCTGAGGGTGACAGAGCCCTGGCCCAGGCTGCCCAGGGAGGTGGTGGAGTCTCCTTCTCTGGAGATATTCAAGCCCCACCTGGACAAGGTCCTGTTCAGCCTGCTCTGGGTGACCCTGCTTCAGTAGGGGGGTTGGACTAGATGACCCACAGAGGTCCCTTCCAACCCCGAACATTCTGTGATTCTGTGAAATGTAACGTTGGAAACCACTGTCTGTAGGACAGTCGTTTCATTTTGTGCAGACAGTGATCTTCTCTCTTTTTATCTATGCTGGTTCCTCTGTGACCCCTCTGCTCCAATCTTTGTTCCCACTCTTGCTCCTAAAAGTCAGAGGAACAAAGTGGAATCCCCTCAGCCCCTGCAGCTGCAACCCTCCAACCGTGAGCTCTCCGGCAAGCTTTCCACTGCATGCATATTTTTATAGCATATCAATAGAAGGATCTTGAGGCCAAAAGGAAATCTTGCAGCTGCTTGAAATGCTTGAGGGGAAAGAAACACATCCAAAGAGGGGTTTTAAAATTATTATTTTGAACATTCAAGTGAATGACCCAATCAATTTCAGGCTTCTTTGTTCTGCAATCCCTTCTCAGGAATGCTCCAGCTGTGGGACCGGCAGCTCCGCCTTGGAGAAAGCCAAGCACTGATGCAAGTGCCACTTCTCACCCCTGGGTCCTTCCAGCCTCTCTGAGGTTGTCATCTCCCTGCTCTGCTGTCCCTCCCACACCACAATGTTCTGAGGGTCTCAGCACCCAATGCAGAAGAAGCATTTCCCTGAAAATCCCTCTGCACTGGGTGCAGGGGGAAGAGCCCTGGGAAATTCGGTTTCCCTCTCATGAGAGCCAAGTAGAGGGTCAGTCCTTATCATGCTCATGGGGCTGTATAAAAAGCTTTTATGGGGAGGGGCAGAAACAAGTGGGTCACCAGAGGGGTTTCTCCTCAGTGTGTGCATAGCAAAGTAAGCTTGTGTAGTATCTGAGTGCTGCTGTGTCTAATATTGGCTTTGCATAATGTGATTAATTGATGGATTTTCAGAGTGTGTGACTAGCGCTGGACTGGACTTCAGTGCATTTCCACTTTGAAGACTCTAACTAGAGACCCTCAGCTTCATTTTAGTGATCAATACTCTGACTAGAGCAAGGCTAAGCCAGCTGCTTACCTCTTGTAAAGCCACATGTGCGATGCCTCATCTTTATTCTCCTTCTTAGTTCCTTGACCATTGACCTCACCAGCAGCAATCTGCCTCTCTGGCCATGTCATTATCCTGGCTGTAATGAAGAAATAATAGCTTGCTGCTTCAAGATGCCATCAGGATTGTCCTGAGTGCAGATGGCCTGCTATGCTATCCACGCGAGGGAAAGTGCCGGGGGATGTATCCACGGACTGCAAGAGCATCCATGGTTTCAGTGATCCAGCTCAGATGTCCTTCCTCAGTGGCATTTCTGCACTGCCTTCGGGGGCAGAGCGGCTGGCAGGCCGGGTTGCAGATGCCAGGTGTATCTATCTGTAAGAGTGCAGGTCCATTCGCCTCCTCACTACTGCACGAAAAAGTCGCCCTGAGTGTGTTTACTGAGTATTTTGATGAGGTGCTAGATGCTCACCAGGAGACAGTCTGTCTTTGGATTCATACACTGCCCTTGGATAAACTACTTTCTCTGTGCGTCTGTTTACCTCTCCTATCTTTTTTTTTTTTTTCTGTCTTATCAGTGCTGACTGCAAACTTGGTAAGTCTGAGGTTGTCTCCTAGAAGTATTTGCACAACACAGTGTGAAGAGATATCCAGGTCCTACATTAGCAGTGTGAGTGTCTGAATGCATTAGGAAAGGGGTGTTGCAGGGCATCACAGGCTGCCCTCTGTTCTGGACAGAGCCTTTCTATGGAGTTGAGCATCTGGAAGGACTTCATTTCCACCTGTTTCCAGACTCCTAAGAGCTAGCATCTGCTTTGAAACTCAGACTAACTTCCCTGCCCATCCACCTCTTGTTTGTTTGTTATTTTAATCTTCCTCCCTGGTCCGCGGTGTGAAGAGAAAGGCCTGATTGACAGCTTAACTGTTTCAAATCAATAGAAAGAGCACTTGGAGATTAAAGCAATTTAAACAAGGTGTTTATGTGGTTTGGAGCTAAAACTGCACTTGAAGGAAACAAGCAAAGGAGCTGAAGGAAGTGGGTCAGCCATGAGGTGCAGGGAAACTGCATGAGCATAGGTAAGATTACAGCAATAGGCTGGCATGGCTTTTTCATCAAAAAGAGATCACTACTTTCCATAAAGGAGGCCTAATCTCAAAATTGCTCTAGCCTCCGACTGATTGTTCCATCGATTTAAACATGCTGGCCCTGCCCCTATTTCTATCCCGACACCCTCTAATCTCTGGCACATCTCCCTCTCCAATCCACTGTTGCCATAATCGGGCTGTAGAGTCAACCCTTCCGAGTGTAGCACTGTCTTTGCCTAAGAGAGGTCCCCTCCCTACCTTTGTTTTGCTGGGCTGGAGAAGAGAGGCGAAGCCTCAGCAGTGTTGTGACTTCTGCCTCTAGCTGATGAAGTACCTCAGGGGCAACTCTGAAGCCATCTCAAAGATCCCATTACATTTTTAATCAATGCAAAGGCCCTGTCCCCTTGCTAAATTACTTGATGTCCTCCCCTTCCCAGGCTTTTAGGTAATTGCTGTAGATGAGCACTGCTGCATATGAAGGATAGCTGAGCCAGGGCTATTGATCAATCCAAATGTGCGGTTGGCATGGTCTAGAAGAGCTTTACTAACTTGCCCCAGGGGCAGATCAGGTTTTTTAGCCAAATGAAGCGAGTTTCGTGTTCTTGCTGTTTTGCACAGCCCTAATGATGTTGTAATTCAGCCCGCCCTTCCCTAGATGCCCACTGTATGATGGCAATAATTTGTTCTGGGACATGCCAATCTTTCTGCAGTGACCACAGAAAAAGTCCAGACAATTGGTTTATGCTACGTGTTTGTTTTCTGGCCAGCTGAAATTAATGGTGAGGGACCCCCCTCAGCCTCCCATGAGGGAACTTCACCATGCCAAACAGATGGGTCACTTCTCCTTATGCCAACTGAGGATCTAACCCTGCGTGGAGGCAATGTTGCAGAAGATGCGCAGACAACCTGCCCCAAAGAGCTGGAACTGGAGAGAGAGCAGGTGCTTGGGTGTAAAGGACAGGAAAATTTGGTTTCTCTCTAATTACCGTATTAAAATCTTCAATAAATCTTCAATAAATCTGCAGGTGTAGATCAGAAAAAAGCCCTGGTCTCCAATCCAGACACAAAAGTTGACAGCTTTTGGGGTTACCACAGAAGATAGGAAGTCCTCAGGTCAGCTTTACAGCAACCAGACTGCCATGGCATAATTCCCAATTTCTATCAGTCTCAGGGAGGTAATGTCAGGTCCCAATTCTTTAACAAGGAGTTGAGAGCAGAGTGGGTGGCAAATTGCTGTTTACTTTCTGTGTCACCAGAAACATGCAGCGGGGTTCTGCCTCTCTGGCTTCACAAGAAGAGCATCAAGTAGAAACACCTGCTCCTTTGGTGGGGGAACTGAGCATGTTTTGAAGGCCATCCACAGCATTGATGTAGCCTGTTTCTAAGTGTTTAGTGTTTTCTTGGTGATAAGTGTCCAGCTGACACAATAATTCAGATGGCGTCCCGAGAGCTGTCACAGCTCCGTGCAATTAGATTGTGCCTTACAAATGCACGCTCCGGCTTCCTGGGCGACGTGGTGCTTGCAGAGATGCTGCGTGTTGTTTGGTTCATCTGCTCAATGTCAAGCCCTTCAGCTGTCCTGCCCTCGGGACTAGGCAGTGCTTGCTCCAACGCACAGCCAGCAAAGCTCCTGGGCTTCCTAGGAACATGTGTGGGTCCGTCCATCTTGGTGTGGGGCACGACCCAGGTAACAGGACATGGATGGAAGAGTTCAGATTCATCCTGCCACTGATACAAAGAGATTAGCTTTACTGCTTTGTGAGTCTGGTTGCTGATCTCCACAGGGATCATCGTAATTCCTTACCATAGCATCATTTTGCATATGTTTTACTGAAAGTCCTGCCTGGTGTTTGACCCATGTCTTTTGAAACGGACAGCTTGCTCTGCAAGGAGGGGATGGTGGCCTGCGTGTGACTTCTGGAGATGGTTAGTTATAAGGAGCTTTGTTTAACAGGGAGGCTAGAGTTCTGAGCCGGGTGTTGGTTGCCACGTGGAGTCCAGAGATACCCAAGCACTGACAGGGATTCACAAGCTGTGAAACACAGCCTTAACATGGCTTGTCACCGGTGGATGGTCTCCAGCTGAAGCAGTGCCAACTTGGCCTCCTGCCACGCAGGGTCCAGTCTGGCAGCTCCTCTGCGCTGTGCAGATGGGGTTTAGCTGGGGACTCCGGGGTGCACACGTGCACAGCTTGTGGATTTACAACACTGGATCAATCTGACAAGGGGACCCCGTGACTGCAGATCTGCTCATCCGCAGCGGCAGACACAGAGAGCTGAGAGGAAGCCCTATCTGAATCAACCTAGGAGAACACCAGGTACAGCCCTGAAAATCTGGCCTTGCCCCAAACACCCAGCTGTTAATTTTCTGGCAGGTGTCAGCTGTGCAGGTTGCTCAGGGGGCAGGGGAACCTTGCCGAGAGACAGAGAAAATTTGGGATTAATTCAGCATCAGCAAAAGCTTCTACAAAACGATCAGCTTCCCATGGGCTACTCCCTCTGTAATGGGCTGGGGAGCCTGCTATAAATGGGGGGAGAAAAGCGTCACATTTGAAGGTTTTAACCCCCCCACCCCGCACTGTAAATCCTGGGTCCGTGCCGTTCCTCCCTGCCCACCTCAGCGCTCGTGCACATACATTATCTGCCAGCTGACAGATTCAGCAGTGACAGATTAGTTGAGCTGGAGAAAGGCCATTTGGACCCTGGAATGCTGGCAAGGCCAGCAGTGGAGTCCAATGGCCAGCAGCAGGAGTGCAGGGAGCAGGGAGGTGTGTTCCTCTTGTAATCTCGGAGGAGCCAGAAAGCCCAGGGAAGCAAGAAGGGAACTTTGAGCCATGCGGCTGGACAAAACACATTTTACTTCAGGTCCTGAGCTGGCTGCTCCTGCAGAAGGTCTTTTTGGTGGCTTGAAGGCTAATCTCTTGCCTAAGCCCAGGAAATGCTCTCCAGCACATTTCCACTACTTGGCATCGAACTGGGGTTCCATGTGAATATAGGCAGTAGGGTGGCACAGCAAGTTGTCAGCCACGCAGAGGAGGAAATCGCTCACACTGCACTATTGCAACAATGGGAGCCCTTTTCCCTGCGTCAAGCATGCTGGCAAAGGCTGCCACGTGGAGACGGAGAAGTGTAAGGAGATGCAAGGGTGGCCGCACAAGTTGGGAGCAATGTTAGAGATGTGTGAGGGCAAAGCAAGGTCAGCTCTGACACCTCTTTGTCCAGCATCAATTGATGCGTTTGCATTGCCAGCCACGAATCTGTGCCAGTTTGCACCAGCTGAGCACCTGGGCCAGGAGTTTTGTGTGCTGATGGCATACAGAATGTTTTGTGTTTCACTGTGTTCTACTTGTAAAAAGAAAAAGGATTGTATAGGAAGGATGTCTTCATCAAACATGCTGAATAAATACTGTACCTTATTTATGAGGCTTTAATTCTCCATCAAATTAGAACCTGACTAAAACATGAATCTATTCCCCAGTTCCTCACAAAACATGGAAAACAATGCCAATTTAAATCCAGATTAATTCAATCTTTGAAGGTAAAGGCAGGTGGAAAAGGCACTGAGTTCCCATGTGGGGCTAATTCTTAGGAACATGATAAAGCAAACTGTCACCTTTTAGCTGCTAGGGAGCCAGTGCAGCTTGGCACGTGAAGGTGCAGATGAGCCATGAACTAAGGAGATACGTCACCCAAGAAAGCATATCATTTGCTCACAGTGTGCTTGCCACATCCATGACATCTTTTCTGGACCCAAGATGCCCTTCTATGACAGCCACCTTCACCCAAACATGAGGAGCTATTTGTGTAGACAGCAGGGGCATGACATTGGGAATCAAATGTTGTGGTTCTCCCTGGGAAAAAGCAAACTCTACAGAGCTCCAGATTTCCCAGCTCATCTGATCTCATGGATCTGTGAACATCTAGAGGGTGAAGTGACTTGCATGGAGGCCTCTGGCTGCTCCTGATGCTGTTTGCCTCCATGGAAATACAGTTCTCTCCAGCAAGCTTGGTAAATATTGCTGTGTGTGGAACTGACTCCGCATGGGGAAAGTGCCATGCTGAATACCCATCACTTTCTTTTCAAACCATGAGGCCCAGTCTTTGATGTCAACTACAAAAAAGCCTCTACAGGAAGTGGGACTATCAGCTGAAGGGCATCAAGTGCCACCAAAATTGTGGTGCTTTTCTTCTTGTCTGCTCCTGGCCAGATCCACTGGACATGAAGGGGATTTGCTTGTGGGGAACAAAGTGGCCGCTGCATTTCAGGGCGCAGGCAGAGTGTATTCCCTTAAACCAATAAGCGAGTGGGCTCTCAGATCCTCGAGGAAACATGGCACTGTTCAGTAAACTGAATGAGACCGTGTTCATTGATGTGCCTCACTGCACCGGTGAACACCTGCATACATTTTGGTGGCTGCTAGCAAGCAGTTCCAAGGGTAATGGCAATAACCCCATCTAATACCACTCCCCAGTAGTGTGAAAGGTGATGGGAGAAGATCGGGAAAATTCTTTCCTAAGGCTATTCTTTCTCTGCATTCTGAAGTCTGAGATTTCCATTCCCCCTTTCACAGGTATAATGACATACTCCTAATGGCTATAAAATTACAGAGCTCTTTTTTAACTCCAGCTACAGCATATCACTCTCTGACCTCCTGCAGTAGTGAATTAAATGAACTGACTACACAGTACATCAGGTGCGGTGGGCTTTTTTTCTTTAACCTGTATTAAATTTGCCTAACTATTAATCTAATGGAATAAGACCATAGTTTTCTTATTATGGGAGAAGGCAAGAAGAGCAATAAATTGCTTTTCACTATAACTTGTATAATTCTAAAATACTCCTGCCATTAACATTCCTCCCCAGGCTAAATACCTTCTGAGAGTTCTGGCCACATGGGGTAGTCATAGACAAGCCCCATTTAGGCCTTCAGTTGTCTTTGTTTCCCTTCAATTTTTCAATCTCTGTTAAACATTGACATCTTTCCCAGTGTGAAATGACCCCGAACATACTGTGCTAGAGTCTAAGTATATCCAGGCTAAATTTGGCCAAATCTTTTCTTCAACAGCTAGGAGACATGGGCAGAGGCTCATTACCCAATGCAGAAAATTCAAATCCCAGTTCCCAAAGATCAAATTTCTTTCTGTTCCCTGAGGTGGTAGAGTTGTGCTATGATGGTCTACTCAACATCCCCATGCCTGGAGAAACATTTGAAAGCCCCTTTCCTGTCATAATTTTAGTGATCTAATGTGATCCAATCAGTAAAGGTTTACTTGGGTTGAATATGTTGACAGACTATCTTTACAAATTAAGAGCTCAGGTACTATCCTGCATGTTTCACCATTCTGGAGTATCAAAATCAGAACTCCAAACAGGTTTCAGGAAGCAGAAAATGACCTCATCCCCTTGTTGGTAAATATCACATTGGAAAGACCATTTCTGACATAGAATTAACCATGTTTGATCTTTCCTTTTGTTCATCATACCCCTCCTTGCATGCTATCATCTTTGCTGTTCCCAGGACTCTCATATTCTGTCTCCTGATCATTCACCCCCTGGCCACTGCTCTGCCTCAGATTAGCAAACACCAGCCTGCAACACAGTCAGATCTCAGAAAATAATTTCTGAACAGGGTAAGTCCAGAACGGTTGCTACAATGCTACTACCCTGTGGTTATAGAGAATCTCAGAGCAAAGAGGTACCTTAAAAGGTAGGAGAGAGAGTATCATTAGCTATGTTTCACAGATGGCAAGCACAGGGAAAGGAAATGATTCATTTGAAGTTGTACCTCGAGGTGGAAATAGAGGCAGGAAGGGAACCCAGGAGTCCTGACTTCCAGTTACATTATAAAGTGTAAGTGGAAACCAACTGAGCGCTTACAAACCTCTCCAGGTACAGGAAACACCAAGGCTGCTCTAGCAGACCTGGCTGCTGGCCAGCCAGAGAAAGAGAGCACATATGGGGTCCAGCTGAAGTAAATGAAATCCTCTCATGGGAGTTGCAGACTTAATTGGCTGTTTTATGACAAAGTAAGCTAGCAAAAATCACAGGCCACATCCCTGTCCTGTGGCTGAGCAGTCTGTGAAGTCCAAACCAAGTCCCATAAACTCTGCCTGAGCCTCCAGAGACCACCTTTCTGGTCCGTGCTTAGCAAAATCTGTCCTTTTTTGCATGAGACTCTTTTTTTGGTGGTGTTGTTTTTTCTTTCTGTATGAACTCATCTCAGTGGTATTGGCAAGGGAAATCACCAAGATGAGATTAGTTGTGGCTGCAAGCCTTCTGTGAGGGTAAACACAAACATGCTTTCATCAAGTTCCTTGATAGAGCTTCTCAAAGCCTGCCTAGTGTGTGGGTCTCCAGGGAGCCTAATTTTTGGTCCTGGAGCTGCCTGTGCTGAGGTGGAAGACATATGCAGGGGGAGCATTGGGAAAGCAACGGAGAGGCTGTGAATAGCGGAGTGAATGTCCAACATGGATGATGGTAGAGTCAGGATAAGATCCAGAAAAACAGCAGGCAGGATACAGAAGATCTCCCTGGAGCCAGTTCCTCCCACAAATATGTGTCAGCCCTTGCTTAATGTGGAGCCCAGTGGCCCCTATTTGCAAAAGGTGGAGGCAAACAGGACAAAGAAGCTCAAGAGGAGGCACAAACCTTCACGACAGCGAGGCGTGCAGGGAGGTAGGAGAATATGCACGCAGCAGAGGGCTGTGTAGCATGGGAAGGAACTGCTATACCGACTAGAGGAAAGCAGATACCAACATGCAACACCCTTGGGGATCAGTCTATGCTTCTAGCATAATGATCACTCAGACTCAGTGCTCCTGTCGCTAGCCTGGAAGATAACCTTTTGCCATCCTGCCTTCTAGTATATCTTAGCTAAAGGCAAGATGTAACCCTGGCAGTGGAGACACGTCGCACTTAGGCTATCCAGTGCTCTGCAAGGAGATCCCACGATGCAGCTCCTAGTATAAAAATCCTGCTGAAAACAGACAGACCTCTGACCGGCAATGAAAACATGCCCCTATTCTTTTTCCTTTCACCATTTTCAGGGCTGCAAGTAGCAAATCAAACCTTTTCTTAAGTGTGGAAAAGCAACCTGCAGAGTTTGGTGATAGAAAGGGCAGAGCAGGGCCTTGCTCCCACAGTGTGTTTCTGGTTTGTTTCTCTGAAAACGCCTTGAGTGTTTTATACTTACGCTGTTGTCAAAGGTGGCAGACAAGTCAGTGCTGTTATTCTGCTAAGGGAGAGAAATAGAAATAAAAATAATAACCATGCGCCTTTGCTGTGACTTGGAGTCATGGGAGGGAGTACAGAATAAAGAAGGACGTGGGACCTGGTCTGCTGCCACCCCATGTGAATTCAGAGAACTTTGTAACATTTTAAATATCAAATACAGCCTCCAGTAGTCTGATGAAGCCTGATACTTCCCCTGTCAAACACCCAGATACCATGAGACAAACTCCTCCCTCTGCGTGGGTTTGGGCTATATTTTGGAAACGGGTAATCACTTGATGTTACTGATGTTTTCAAGGTCCCTAATCCAAATGCTTTGGCACTTCTGGAAATAATACCGGAAAGAATTTGCTTCATCTGGCAACACAGATACCTACAGCAGTGAGCTATTTCATCTTGTTTTGTAGACAGGGGAGAGAAACAGATACCTCTCGGGTGCAATTCATCCTGTGCTGGTGTCTAAAGCAGGTGAAACGAATCGTGCCCTTGACATACCTGTTGCATCCATGGACTGGAAAGGCAGCCTGGTGTAATGAAGCCAGACAAACAGGACTGTGGACATACAGAATGAAGAAAGGACACTCTCTGGGCATTTCAAGGGAGACACTCCAAAATGAAAGCAACCAGAAAGGATTATTTGGGAAGCTTTACCCATGTTTGCACAGATAGCCTGGGCCATTCCCTTCTTCTTTAGCTATTAAACAACACTTGTCATGCTGGGCACAGGGGATCAGGCTCCTAGGACATCATCTTTTCTGTGGGGAGCAGTCTTGCCTCAAATGGTACCACTTTTGGCTTGGGCTCCAGGTCTCCTCCACCCCATCTTCACAAGGACCTTGACAGGAACACTTGGCTGCTTTTCCACTGGCCTCACGATGGAGCCAGAGCAGCGTGCAGATGTGGCACCGTGTGCCAGGGGAGCCTACCTGCCGGGGAAGGGGCGTGAGCATCCATGCAGCTCACTGTAATTTCTCTAATGGCTTTCTTTGGCTTGATAGATATTGAAGGAAGCTTGTTGCCGGGGCAATTTCCATGGAGAGATAATAAGAGATCATTTTCAAGTGAGCGAAACTTTAATGGCACATTCTGGTAATGAGGCAGCAAGGAGAGTAATGACCGGAGACCTCAGAGTGCGAGCACATCATGAGAGAGGGGGGAGAACTCTTAGTTCACTGCTCGAGGCAGACATCTGAGGCCTGATCTTTGTCCCCTTGAAGTCAGCCTGGAGTTTTGCTGCTGACTACAGAGAGAGTAGTAAGACCTAAGTGCGGGTGATGGGGCTGAGTGGCTCCATAGAGGTGCCCCAGTGAATTCACTGGGGAAGAGGGAAGACCCTAGTAGGGCTCATACACAAAACACTCTGACCTTCTATTTCAGCAGAAGGTAAACTTGAAACAAAAACCAAAGGAGAGGTGGGTACTCCTGTACACAATCACGTGCTTTCCCTCTGAAACCAATACGAAGCATTTTAGCCTGTGTGTATTAAGGGACTGTGTTCCTAGGTGGGAGGGAAGGGTATATAACGGAGGGTGAACGTCCTGCCTGTATTAAGCTCTATGTCTTGTGATGGGTAGCTTCAAAAATCTGTAGGAAGCAGATCTGAAATTCAGGGAGGGTGGTAGTGCCAGAGGCAGAGGTCAAGGGTCTGTGAACAGCGAAAGCCAGTGATGGAAAGACAAAGAAAAACACTCATCCGCTTCAGATTTTGTATCCAAGGAGGAACTGTACCCATTCCTCTGGCTGATTGTGTGAGTGTAAGTATGGAACCCAGCAGCCAGTGTAAGCATAAAAGCCACTTCTGAGTTAGGAGAGCAAACTGTGTCCATGCTAGACCAGCGCAAAGTCACAGAATGCAAAAGACCATGAAGAACTTGTGTGGGGCCAAACATACCTAAGGTCCAGGACTGTGTTTTCTAGTCAGCTCTGCATCTCAGGTAAACCTAGGAAGGTTTGCCCAGGAATTAAACTACAGAAGAGGCTGTGGATGTCCTGTCTCCACCTGGAGGCATGATGGTGCTTCATGCCTCTCAGTTCCTTGAATTCATCTCTACAGCTCGGTTTTGGCCTTGCTCTTAAGGAGAGCCGTCAGTCAGCTGCTTCTTAAGGGCAGCTAAAGCCAGTTGTTGTTTACCTCCTCTCAAAGAAGGGAGGTGAAAGGTCTGCTTTACTCCAGCATCGTTAACAGTTGTTTGATTAATCACAGCTTTCTCTTCAAAACCAGAGACAATCTGTCCAATTAACATTAAAGCTCTGGCAGTCTCTTGTGATGGTGGGGAACTTTGCAAGTGGCACTTTGACAACCGTCGCTAATAAGTCTAACATTTTTAAAGCTGCTCACAAACAAAGCAGTCTGGTTGCACCTTGTTAATACCCTACGCTCCCTATTTGCACAAGCAGTAGTGCCAGCCTCCTTTCTATTCACTTTTATGATGAATCTCAGCAGAGCCCAGGTACCAAAACATTTCTCTCACAGACTTCTGTCTTTGCCCATCACATCCCACCACCCCCATGGGTTTACCTAGGCAACTCCTATCTGCTGGACTGCACCTGAGTGAACTGAGCTCCATGGAGCTGTAAGTCAGAAAGAACCAGCGCATTGAAGTGTAAGTCCAGGAGAAAAGGTGACTAATAATGTCTTGTAGGGGTCATGTGTTATGAGCAGAGAACAGCAGAAGTAGTAAGGTGTGGAGAAAAAGTTATCCAGTTAACTACAAACCTCTTACTCTAACCTTGACTCAAGATTTCAGCGTGAATTTTGAAGGAAAGAACAATTAAATACCCAAAGATAAAGGGGAAATGAGATAAGATGCAACATGGGTTTGCGAAATGTAGATTGTGTCAGAGGAACATGATAGCTTTGTTTTGATAAGATACCTGATTTCCTAGACAAAGGAAATGCTGCTGATCTCCTTTATCTAGACTTCAGTAAGGTATCTGAAAGGTGCCATGTGGGAAACTATTAGTGAAGCTGTAGGAAAGAAGGATTAGTAAACTGCAAGGTGAGGTGCAACTCTCTGGAGGGAATTTATGAAAAGAGTATCTCACAGAACAGTGTTGGAACTGATTTTTTCTTCTTGTGGATGATCTTGGCAGTGAAAACAGGATCCTGAGGCTAAAATCACCCAGCGACACAGAACTGGAAGTTTTGGCAATGCAGAGGAGAATAAGAGTACAAGTCTGAGAGAACTAAGTGACCTTGAGAATAAAGATAATTGAAATGAGGCGGAAAACAAAAAGTTTGAGATAACATGTCACAAATCTGAGGACCTGTGATAACCTCAGATATAATACAGGAGATGATGAGCTGCAAATGATCAAGGAGATGTATGTGGTCTAAGTGACTGCAAACTGACGGAGATGTCAGGCACAGAGAGGCAAATGCTATTCTTGGATGTATGAGGAGGGTTATTTCAGCAAATATAGACAAAAAATGGTGTCATTGGCTGTGGGTCTGACTTCTTAAGGTCAAGATGGATAAGTTTAACCTTGCATGAATGCAGAGGATGGCTGGAAGATTATCTAGAAGATGGAAAACTGATCACAGAGTGGAGAGCAGAGGAGTGGGGAACAGCATGGTTAGTTTGGTAAAACACAGGTTGACATGGGAGAAGTTAGAGAGAGGTAAAATAGCACCATAAGCTGATGGGATACAGCTCCTGAAGCAGAAAGGGCATGAACGCAATCAGAATAGGGTTAGGAGAAAACGTTTCTTGCCTGCTGGTGGGATACAGGGACAAAAGCGAAGGTTTTGAGGTCTGAGCTTTTCCTTTCAAACCTGCCGTGGCAACGACTGGCCTCGCTAGCCCAGGAGGTCCCTGACATTCGCCATGCTCTCAGACAGGGCACCTCTCCCTTGAGTGTCTCCTAGTATTCTAGCCAGCTTTCTCAGTCCTGATGCTCCTGAGAATCCCTTCAGGCTCCTGCCAGAGAGTCAGTACATCTGCATGGGAAACTGAAGTGATGATTGCAGCACTCGTAGGAAAATTTCAAGTCTAATGAAGTCAGGACAGGCAACAAAATCAGGGAAAACAGATCAGCAGAGGAGCTAGCATGGTACAAGAACCCAAGCTATCTGCCCAGGGTCCTGGTGATCTGCTTGCTATCCTGCGCTATCACATTTTTACTGCTCAGGGTTAGCATTTGTTGCTGCTTTCTTCCTGACTTGCATCAACATATGAGACAATAATCTCTGCTTTTTGCTGTCTTAAAGATGCCTGAAGAGGGTAAGCTGGCATTTGGAATCAGGCGTGCTGATGCAATTTGCGCAAGTGCGTGCTTTCCCCTCCTGTCTGTGTCTCTTGCATTAGAGTTGTTTTAACCAGCATATGCTTTTTTCTTTTGCTTTGTACTTGCCTCATTTTCAGGCCTTTTGTGAAACCGGGACAAGTGCTTTCTGATGAACCGAGTATGAATTTGAGGAGCTCGCTGGGAAGGCTATTTACTGGGTGGGTATGAACTGGGCTTAAATCTAAAGGAACTGTTAATGCTTGTCTGGCACTGGGCTATCACACGTGTCACGGCTTTGATTATTGCTGCCTGACATGCTGGGAGGTCAATGTGAGATGAAAGAAGATTGGGAAACAGTCAGATTTGAGCAATCAAGGTGATATGCCCCTGAAAGAGGCTGGGAGGGAGAGAGGTGAACACTTTGGTGAGCCTGCAGGTTTTCTTCTCAGCTTTGGACCAAGCAGCACACACATTGTAATTGCATGTAGATGCTGGCACGGTGGGCAGAAAGCTGTTTAAGGAAATTTTTATAAAGATTTTTCCCCTGCTGTGATGATTACATTAGCAGGTGACAGGCATTGGGGAACCTGCTTGGCCCTGAGGAAGGAAGGAGCTGTGGATTAGGGATTGTCTGTGACCTGTTGCCTCTTAATAAGTGTTAAACCTCAAGTCTGCAAGGGGGAGGAGGACTGCATCATTTCTTGGACGTGGGCTCTGTCTGTCTGTCTCTCTGCCCCATCTCTTCAACATACACGTAGAGGCTGCTTGTCCTTTTGATGTACATGCTCCCCTGTACGTTGGGAACTCTGCTAGCTCATAATAGTCACTGTTATTTTCCCTGTCTGCAGTTCCTGGCTCTTTTAACCCAGGTTCTTTTCACACACAGCACAGGAGAGAGGCTGGTGGGCAGGATTTGGCTGAGGAGATGATGCGGACAAGCAGTTAGAGCAGCAAGTGGCACCTTCACTCCTATGCTATGTTCTCATGCCTGGGCAGTTGCACCAGCTGGTGATGGTTCCGTGTCCACAGAGTGGCTCAGATGCCCTCCTGGAACCGCTCTTACCCTACCCCCTTAAAATGCCATAATCTGTATTTATACGAGAAGGAAACCAAGGCACAGGGAGTAAAAGTGCTCCAAAGTCAATATTTACAGCTGTAAAAAGTATTCAGGCGTTTTTAGCATTCGGTGATTCATTCAACACAACATCAAGTTTGGGTTATCTGATCCCTGTGTCTCAATGACAGGAGCATCCTTCCCCACTCCGCCTGGGGTGTCTCAGCCCAGCATGCAGGTGTGTGCCCAGTGGCTTTTGTGTCACCCACTCTTCCCCTGCCCTGTCCTCACCCTGGCAGCTCAGGAGCTCTCCCTAGAGCAGGTATCTATGGGGAAGACAGCTCTGCTAAGGCCCGAGTTCTCTTTCAGATACGTATGTAGAGTGTCAGGCTTTGTCTCCCCATCTGTGCTAAGATACCTGATCAGGAAGCCCTCCTCCCCTTCCTGCGGGGTCACCGTGTCGGCAGGTTGATGGCAAACCTCCGAGTGTCGGTATTTGTTCCCTCCAGAAAAAGTCAACGCCCAGCACTTTGGGGCTGTGGCACCACGACTTCTCAAGGCACGGACAGATGGAAGTGGCTCTGTGGAGGAAGATCGGGGCAGGAGGGCAGATGGCAGCCATTCTAGGAGTCTGTGTTAGTGGCAGAACATACAAGTCTCCCAAAAACCTACATGTTTATGGCCAGATCTCTGAACCGGTTTACAGCCAGTGACTTCAGTGATGCTGTAGTGCTTGAACCAGCATTCAGTCAACCCTCTGCTCCTATTCGCACAATGCTTCTCTGGTTCCTCCTCACTCTGTGAGACCACTTTACTCATTTTCTCATCGTGCTCCAAGGGTCTGGCTTTCTTTCTCTGATGCTTAGAGGGCTATCTACATCCATATATGAAGGGTGAGAAATGGAATCGTGTCTGACTTCTCTACCTGGGTCGTCCAGTCTGCTTATCCACCCTGCACAGAGGCCATTCCCAGCACAAGGCTGTAAAGCAGAGGGGACAGGCTTTAGCTGCCCAACTGCTGTTACATGCCATGCATGGGACCACTACTGGGGAGTAGGAAGAGAGGTCGGCACTGAATTTGCAGGTGATGCACAGTGCTGCCCCTCTCAAAAAGATGCTTTGCTAACATAGTTCCATTAAAGGAAGACAAAAGCTGAATTATATTTGTGTATCAGAGCCTGCAGACTTCTCACTCTGCATCAGGATAAGAATTACCTACTCCTTGTATGAGTATTGCAAAAACAGGTTGCAGGTATATGGCTCAGAAAAAAGAAGAAATTATTTAGTCCAGGGTCCTAGCAACCACATTTTCCACGTGATTTTGGATGTCTTCATTTTGGGATGAGACACAGAAGTCTTTGCTAACTGCCCAAACTCTGTGAAGCACCAATCTCACCACCCCTCATATTTAGAGTGAGGCTCATGCTCAAATGCACAGCAGAATTGGGGCTCACCTCTGGACCTATTTCAGAGATGAGGAGAACAGATAAAGCGGATCCCATGGCCTCCAGAGAACCCAGTTGGGTAAAATTACCTTACTGCCCAAATGAGATGAAGCATGCAGTAGGTTTAATTTGTGTATTATGTTCTTGTTAATAACAATATCTAATTAAGACAGCTGATGGCAACTTACTGGGCAGCAAAGGATACAATCAAGAAGGCTTTATTGAACTTTTCTTTTGACTCTAGCTTTCTGGATTTGAATGAATCCGTCATCAGACAGAGCCTTGTTTTTCTGAATCTGTTCAGCCCAGCAGTGTAAGTTCTAGTTTTATTGTCTAGGATCTACCCCTTAAAATTAAACTCGTCATTCTTATGATGTTGATTGCTTGAAGGGGAGATTAACCTTTACGATGTGATGATGAAAGTTGTTGTTGTTCATTTCAAGAGCCTGTGAAGATTGTTGGGACCTGGAAGTGAGGGAATCTGGACTAAGATTTAGTGACGCAGATGAGAGGTGGAAATGGAATTTGTCTTTGGTGGGGGCTCCTCTCGTCCACTTTTTCACCTTTGATTTTATTGTGGGGTTATTATTATTAAAAAAAAAAAAAATTTAGAAGAGCCTGAAGTCTTATTTGTATGTGTGTGCAGCATCTCATGCCACACAGTCCCTATCACTGCCTAGGAACTTTATGCGATCCTAAATAATAGACGGGTGATTTATCCCCAGCAGAGTGGTTAGTTTTGTTTGTTATGTGCTGGCCTGCAGAAGAGACAACCTTGTCACCCACAGCCTCTTGCAGAGGAAAAGCCCTTTGCCTTTTTCTTCCTGTTCTATTTTAATATGGAAGACGTCCAGGCTGTGGTATGAATATTGCAAGCCCTGGCCCCTCAGATTGTGTCTACACACACTACAGCCTGAAAGTGTAACACCAGGTTGTGCAGACAGACTGGAGTCAGCGTGAAGTTCAGGGAGGGAAGCAATGTTTCTTGGACAGTTCAACCATGGCAAATCGTAACACTCACAAAAGGTTGTGCGAGCCCAGCAAGGACATGAGCGTAGCCCTGACTAAACAGTTCTGTGTAAAATGACACGAAGTTGTTTTCAAACTCTGCTGTATGTGATTGATCTGCTGTAACAGGACACGTGCAATTAACCAGCAGCTCTGCTATTAATAACTGGCCCTGAGCATGTGGATAAAATGAATCTGGGTCTCTGTGGATTATTGCCCTTCTCCATCTGACACTTCTTTAGATGAATGACGTGGAACAAAAAGGGAATCTTAAGAGTATATAATTGAGTGTGTATTAGGGTTTATGAAGAGATTCCTACAATAACTGTCATGTTCCACCTGACGGAGTAGCTGTTATGTGAACATGCCAAAGTACCACTTTGCTTGCTGTGATCTTTGTTCTCACTTGCTTTCTCCTCATTAGCTTAAAATCTCCTTTAGCTGATGTCGTTGGATGCAGCCTGAGTAATGACTTGAGTGCAAAATAAGGACAGAAATAAAGAGTAAGGTGAACACTTACTGTCAGAGGCCTCAGGTCGGGCCCCAGAGTGAAAGGAGGCCCACTGTTTCAGAGGCAGGGAGCTTCTGCTGCTTCCACCAGTGACAGCTTCTCTGGAAATCAGGACACAGCAATTTATATCCTGTTGGAAACCGAAGCTCCAGGTGCCACTGTGCTAAGCACTGTCAAACCACTGCTCCAAAGGGGAGAGTTACATCAGGCAGAGGAAGCACTGGCAAGAAAATGGAGGCAGGGAGGGGTGAAGTGACCCGCTTTCTGTACCACAGCGGGTCGGTGGCAGAGCCGGGAAAGGGGGCTCTCTGTCCTGGACTGCTGTGTTGGGTAACCCAGAGCTGTAGCTGGAGAGTCCTGGCAGGGTCGTCCTGTTGTGTGAATGTTGTGTAAGGAAATGTGATTTCTCAGAAATGAAAACTTACGCATGTTCTTCAACACAGTTTGGTGGTGGATGTGGCAAGATGGAAACTGAACCCTCACGTGCCGGTTATTGGCCTTTGCTCAGGGTGTGCTGGGAGACCTGTGACATCAGGACAGCACTGCCGTCCTGCTGCCCGTGATGCCAAATGACAGCAAAAGCTGTGGGGTCTCCAAGATCATCCTGTGCTAATGGGAGAAGGGGAAGATTTACTTTCACACTCTCCAAGGCCATGTTGCGTGTCACCGGCTGCTCTGACCTTCTCTGACGGAGATGTTTGCAGCTCTGAGCTACTTGTTAACAAAGTATCTTAGCTCTGATGAGTTGAAATCCTATTGGGAATTGGTGGTGTTGGGATGCTCTCATGAAAGAAAAGGTGCAGCTTACAGGTGGTCACGTTTCCCTGCAGCCTGGGAGCAGGGCTGACTAACACAGGCACAAATCCTTCCTCCAGCCCGGCGGCGGCCGGTGCAAGCCTGGCCAGCGGCATGGAGGATTTGCAGGCAGGCTGCTTACACCTGCCTGTGGACACGCACCTCGAGCTGGTTTGCAAAAGGACGCTCTGCCTTTGCAGCAGCAGCCAGCCCTCGCGTCCTTTCACATCCAACAGCACAAAGAAATTTCCATTTGCCTCCCAGTCCTCCCTCCCATCACCAGCTCAGCTCAGCCCTTTTTCTGTTGCTGCCCTGGATCTTTCCATCCTATTTTCTTTCTCTGGCCTCCCTTTCTTTATCTCCCTCCATCTTTCAGTTTGACTTGTCACACACACACACACATGCAGTCACACACTCAATTGTCCCAAAGCCGCAGACCTGACAGCAGATCTTGAATGTGATGGGGCTGAGGGATGCTCTGTCACCTTCTGCCCCTCCACGTTCCTCCCTGCCCTATTCCCCACTGATCTATTGCAAAGGACAGGTAACCTCAGCCAGAAAGACGGATGCCACAATTACATTCCCCTTTTCAGCAGCTCTTTCCCCTTGCTTCTTCCTGATGGAAATCATGGGCAAGAAAAATCTATTATTACTCTCCAAATCATATCAAATATTTATCAGGGTAATTCTCTAGTTATCACCACCGATTGCAAGCCTTAGTCACGTAGTAAATCTTGTTAGTGTCATCTCTGGGAACGTGTCTCGTCTGTCTCCTCAGCCGAGTGCTGCATAAACCAGGTTGCCCCAGGGGAACTTGGCTTGTGGGGAAGGCAGTGGAGAAGGAGGAGGCAGAGGTGACCAAGATGGGCGCAGACTTAAGAAATCTCCTTTCTCCCAGGAGACAGGATGGGGTCTGTTCGGGATGGGGCTAAGGGGAGAGCAGGAAGGTTGCATCTGGGAAGGGGGGATCTGCTGGGCCACACCAGCTGATGCCTCTCTGATGTGCCAGACATTGGACAGATAAGCTCATTCCTAATTAGAAACTGAAATAAGTCAGGCTCAAAAAAAAGAGGTGTATTAACTTCCCCAGGACAGAGATGAAGTGAGTTACTCAGGACTGTACAGGCAGTGAGTGGCAGAGACCAGAACAGCTATCAAGGTCTCTTGTCTCCAAGGCTAGTGGCTCAATTACATGATTATTCCTTTTGGAGCACCGGGGCTGCTTTGAAACAGCACAGTCCTGGGGGTCCTGTAAGTCAGGGCAACCTTGACACCTCGGCTAGCCGTGCCAAGGACTCTGCCCTTCCACCCGCCGTGTAAAGGACTAGCAAATGCAGCCGCTCTAGCTGGGCTTTTTTTGTTGTTGTTGTTGGCACCAAAATGTTTCCAGATTGTACCTATTTTTAAACTCTTTATTGGGTCAGATCTGGACAGCTTGGAGACTTCTGCTCTTCCCTTTTTCTTCTCCTGTGCACATAACTTATTGCTGCAAAGGGAAGAAATGAGCAGCAAATTTCCTCTGCCAGAACCAATCAATCTGGCACCTGTCATCAGCATCACAGCAGCTATAAAATATTTAATTTCTTAATGATGAATTGGCAGATTGTTTAAAATAGACAACAAGGAAACAAAGAAAAGGAAACAGATACTCACAATCTGCAGTCACACTCTTTGCCTGGCTGAGCCTTCGTTGCTGGTAGCAGGAATGTGTTTTTCCATCCCAGCTCCCTGACAGGCCTGTCTATTCACAAAGTCCTGCTAGTTGTTTTGGGGATGTTCCTTCTCAGACAGTCGTTGGAGCCTTGACTTGCCATCCTAGGGTCTCACCACTGGTTCCTGATGCGACTCAGTCTTCAGAGGAGGATTTTTTTCAGAAAACAGGAAAATAGCTTCTCAATGGCACAGATCTTCCCTCCCTCAAGTGCTGATACACTGGTATAAATAAGGAAAAAGAACGACCAGGCTAGGTCAGGGCACAAGTGCATCCAGCCAAGTATTCTGTCTCCAGCAGTGACCAAGAGTGTGTGCTTTGGGAAACATATAGGATTAGGTCAGTCATATACTGCTATTTCTCTAGCAGCCTCCAGCAATCTGCAGCCCAGGGAGATCTGTGGTTTCTAGCTCCAACTGGAATTTTCTTCCATGAGCCTGCCTAGTCATTTTTTGAAGTTATGCAAACTTCGTGCATCCACAAAAACTTCACTTCAGCAGTCCCATAGTTCTGCTGTATGAAGCTGTATATCTTATTTTGTTTTCAGCATATCGCCTACTAATTTAACTTGATGCTCCCAGTTCTTGCATTAAAAAGACAGTGAAAAATCTTTCTCTCTTCACCTCCCATCCCTTGGACATGTTTGGCTCACAAAACAGGGAGCAGCATAGAGATGCCTGGGCTAATGGAGACCAGAACTGGTAAGTCTGCAGTGGACAGTCTTATTTCTCAGGGCATATCAGCTTGCCTGTGCCCACAGATACCTTCTGCCTCTGGTACCCACAGCTGTGAGTTTGGAGGGGAGCCAGAGTCCTTACCTGTGTTACGGTCTGGTTACAAATGCATCAGATGATGCTGGGGGCAGTCACCGATTCAGCTGATGCAGCTGCTGTGCAAAGGGGATGGCACAGAGGGAAAGACCCTCCTCTGAAGTTATGTGAATTACTTACAGGACTTAAAAAACACATCCCTGTCCCCATGTCAGTTTATATCCGTTCCTCTTGCACGTCAGTAGCTCCTGTAAATACACAGGCAAGGAAACTGCCTGACCAAAGAGCTCATTTTACTGTAGCCTGTTCTTGTGGGCTTTATCACAAATACAGTGATACCTGGATTTTTTTTGTTGGATTAACTTCTAAGTCATGTTCTTGGGACCTTTTAACTACAAGAGTCATGAGATTTCACTAAAGCAACTACAAACTTTTAGCCATTGCAGAAAAACCTGAAAACTGGAGTTCTAATGGCTTGCAAAACCCTCCTAAACCCCAGGGAAACAAAGAGGAAATAAGCATTTTTCACATCACCATTTATTATTTTTAAGTTGGTCTCATGATTTGAAGTGGTGACGCTCCTCAGTGGCGTGACCAAACCTACACTGTTCATCTGGGCTGGGGGAGCGCGCTGGGAAGTTTGGCAGACGCAAGTGGGTGGCTGGCAGCTCGAGCGCGGTGCGTTCGTGCTTCCTCCTCTGCCTCTCCTGGCAGAGCGTGGGGAGCGAGGGCTCCAGCAGACCTCCGGGGTGAGATCGGCCGGTTGTGGTGGGGTGGCCGTGCCCAGCAGATAGTGAGGGTCACGCAGCAGCTTAGCTTAATTTACCAGGAGAAATCTGGCAGAGCCCTCAAGCTCTATCTGCTCTGGTGATTTGTTTTAGCCCTCCTGCAGACATCCTGTGTAAATATGCAAAAGAAAAGCTCCCACTTGTACATGAAGGGCTTAACCTGCTTTCAAGAGGGGTCAGTGCAATTAGGAGCGATGCCTGTCACTGCTGGGAGCTGGTACGTGATGGCAACCTGCCACTGCAGACATCCCCCCCTTCCCACTCTGGTGGGTCTGCTCTGGGGGCAAACCAGGGTTTCCCCAGCTCTTGTGTGGTTCCTGGACCGCAGAAGGCTGCTTCTGTACGTACCAAAGCACATTGCACTCCTAAGGGCTGGTTGCTTTGGCACAGGGATAAGATGAAATCAAAGGACAGTGCTTTTGTGTCAGACAGCTCATTTCCCTGTTAACTCTGGAACTCTGTCTTCTGCAGATGGTGTTTAAAGAGAAGTTTGCTCCATTGATCCAGCCTAATATCTCCTTGGAAGTCCTGAATGGAAATGATCCTGCTTATCTCTAATCAAAGCTGTTTCTTCTCTGCCTCTGGGCCAAAACTCTGCCACAGGCTCGGCCCTTGCAGGAGTAGTGGATGCTGAGCAGACACGGGGCTGTCTGGTACCTTTCGAGGCATGGTGGGAACCTGAAAATCAGCCCCTTCCCCCTGTGCCACTGGCTGCAATTTTGTAGTGTATACAAGGGGTAATTAGAAAGCAGCAATCCAGCAGCTCCTAACTAGGTGGTTGCTGCTTGCAGTACAGTAAGTCTGAAGAGGCATCTCTTTCCCATCTATTAAAATAGAAACCATCGCCAGCAAAAAAACTGGGAGGTGTGACTCAAAGTGGGGGAATGAAGAGGGATAGGGCTGATCAGTAGCTAGACACCCACATCAGGAGAGCATCTAAGCAAAACTGCTTGCATCCTACCGTTGTCAACGTGATTTCAAGTTAAACATATGTTTAAGTAGAGAAGGGACTGAGAGAATAGTTGGCTGTAGGAAATTTTTGGCTCACAGTGGTAGAAGGCACATGTTGAGGGTATCTGTGGGATGGACAGTGTCAGAGTCGTCTCTACCACAGTGCTTTTCTATAAAGCTTTAACAAAGAGTGTGAGGTTGCGTTGATCTTGCTTTTCTTTCTCTCTTGTTACCCAAAACTGGCCCTGGACACTGGTCTAAGGTGTCCCTCTGCCCTTGACTCTTCGCCAGGCAAGCCTGGCTGGAAACCTTCCTCCAGATGGAGCAGGCTAGGAAAGGTAAGGAAATGCAAAGAGGAAAGAAATGAAAATGTATGATTGCCTCTAACGTTGCTTATGTTTTTGCTACCATTTAGATTGCTATAAAATGAAAGTAAAATATTGTGATTCCACTCTAATAACTTTTTTCATCCATTTATGCTGGCATAAATTTCCTCTGAGTGGAAATTTTTGTCAGAATCTTGTTGGGGCAGATCCTTTATTTTATTATTTGATTGCAAAGAACCTACTTTCTCCCAAATAGCTTTTTTTTTTTTTCATTACAAAGTAATAACTGAAGATGGCCAGCCAAAGCCCCGTAATGCAGTGAAGGCAGTCCAGCTGGTGAGCTGCAATGTGAGAGGCAACCAGGTATATACACCGGGTGCTGAGGTGGAAGCATCGCCAAAGCTAATTATGACATTTTCAGCCTAAATAGTTTGGTTCCTTGTTAGCTGGATCAAAAAGTCAAAACTTCTGTGAAGGAAGCTTTGACAGGGGAAGGCTTTTGGCTGGGTTTCTCCACGGGACCACTGTCCCCTGCCACGCCACCCCACGCCTGCTCCTCTCCGCCGGGCGTTGTGGTGGGGCAGCCATTCGCCCCTTTACCCTCCCCTTTCCAGGGAACCGCTGGCTGAGGCTGCAGTGGGGACACAGCCTGGAAAAGCAGCTTCCCAGGAAAACAAGCCCTCCCAGCCACCCACCTCTGTGGGGCGGTTTCATCGGCTCCAGGGATTTCATCCCCTGGCCCAGGGAGCGTGCAGGGGGCCCATGGCAGAGGTAGGTGCCTCCGGCTTGGGGTTAGGGCTGGGACTCAAACCATGGTGGTGGCCCTGGCTTGGTCCCCCGTGGTCGTGTGTCCCCGGGTTCTGCAGTGCCCGATGAGGGCAGGGAAATGGGGACAGGCCTGCATGGTACAGGGCTAAAAATGGCTGCCGGGCTTGTGGGGGCTGCTGGGCGCTGGGTGTCTCACAGCGGTGACGGGCCTGGGGGGGCTGTCACTCTGGGGACACAATGGCCACCGTGACTAAGGCCACGGGAACACGGGCAGGGTGGTGAGGAGGGGTGAGGTCCTCTTCCAGCCCAAACCCCTCCCGGGGAGGGCGAGGGCTTGGATGTGCAGGGCAGAGCTGGCAGCACCCGGAGGCCTCTGTGACGCAGGGGGACGGGGCAGGCCGGTGTTCGGGCATGGCTGCCCTTCCCCATGGCTGCCCGGGCTGGTGGGGCAGGAGGAAAAAACAGGGGCCTGGTGGAGGAGTCCCTGCTCCTCTGCCACACTGCGAGCAGCCCTGTGCTCCAGCCTGTCCTCGCCTGCTGCCAGGCCTTATTTTCCTCCTTTCCACCCCAGAAAAGTTAATTCTGACCATGGCTGTTTGAGCAGCTGGGGTCACAGCCCGGAGCCCCGGTGAGGCTAACCGGCGGTGTGCCCTGCGTTGCACACCCTGGCTGCCGTCAGACCGCTCCACTTCCCTCCCCTCTGGCGCTTTTTAATTTCTTTTTCCTGTATTTCTTTCATTTTTATTTTCTTGGTGAGTGCAAGAGCCAGAAGCAAGGGCCATGGAGCCAGGCAGCCCTGCGCTGCCACCATGCTGGTCCCCGCTGCCGTGCTGCTGCCAGCGCCTGCTTCCCAGCCCCGAGCGCGCAGGGCTGGGCCCGGCTGCAGCCCCTCTGCGAGGCCCAGGCAGAACCAGTCCGGAAAGGCTTTTCCTCTCCTCGCTCTCCAGCCGTTCCCTCCCAGTCTGTGCTCCCAGCGCTCGCTGGGATGGTCTCTGCTGCAGGACTCTGCTCTGTGGGCAGGCGGGCAGGGAGAGCTGCCAGGGCAGGGGGGCACTGGGGGGGAGAATGGGGCCTCATGGCACGCACATCTTCCCCTCTGCTCGTGTCAGCCTGGACCACAAGCCAGGGAGACGTGGGAGAGAGCGTGCATACCCCAGGGCTATGAGACCCATCGTCTCTCCCTGAGCCTGACAGTGCACGTAGATCCACCCTCTCCTATACGCCCTGCAGGGCTTCTCCCCCCAATGGTTGGGTTTTTCTTGTATTAGCTCATTTTTCCCTTGCAGTTGCTGATTTTTCCCATGCGATAGCTCATTTTCCTTGCAAAATAGGCTAGGGCTGGGTTAGGCTCCAGGGCTTGCTTGCACATCTTGCTTCTTGTCTGAGGCTCAGGGGAAAAAAACGCCAGAGCTGCAGAAGGCAGGATGAATTTCCAGAGCTTTGGGCTGAAAAGCTGGCATCAGAGCAATGGGAGAAAGCATGAGGACTGAAGGAGGGTTTCATCTAGAATCGTGCCTTGGAGAGGATAGAGGAACAAGAAGGGGCAAGAGGCCATGAAAAGACGGTCACAGCCCTGTGGAGGGGCAGGACCCACGCTGACCGGAGAGGAGATGCAAACAGGTCTGGCTCCTGAGAGACATGGCTGCAGCAACCCAAGGTGCCTTTTCCCACCATGGAGCCAGACAGCAGCAAGCAAAGGGAATGCAGTGACACCAGCAGCCCCGAGTGCTACCAGCCATGTGCCCTGCCTGGCGCAGGGCTCCTCTGTCCAGGGCTCTGCTGCTGGATGTCCCCATTCCAGGTGACTGAGGTGGCAGGAGACCACGTTGTTCTTGCCAGTTGCTGCTGCCGTCACTGATCGGGGCACTTTGCAGCTGTCACCATAGGCTGTGAAGGCATCGTGATGCTGTTTGCCTGTGTTGCTAATGAGCACTCTGTCCCATGGCTTCACTTAGCAGTGTGGCACAGCACCCACTGGCAGGAGCTGAGGACCTGCCATGGCTGGAGCAGGGTTTATTAAGCAAAAAGAAGGGCCTGCTGGGAAATGTCCAGGATGGGTAATTTTCTAGGTGAAATAGAGGACAAAATCCCCATTTTTCACTCCATGGCGCCTTTCCCAGGGGATCCTTTGTTATTCCCCACAGAGACCTCAGTAGCCTGCAACGGTCCTGTGGGATCTGGGGCTGATTTCAGCCCTGTGCTGAAGGACATGGAAATCGCTGAAATGTTTGGTCGCCCAGAGAGCATCATGGCACTGGGCTCCCCCGCGACCTCCTCTTGGTGTGCGTGTGTCAGTGGTGGCCACAGGACTTTCCGCTCCTGGGTGGTTGGTGCCAGGAGCTGGGACACTGGGACATGCCACCTCCGGGGACACCCAGGGACACTGAGGTTTTGCTCACAGGTTCCTCTGCTTCCTTGGCCCCTGCAAGATCTACCAGGCAGGATTGTCTCTGCAGTGCGTCCCTACAGCACATGATGGCACTGCAGGAGCGCAAACCGCCTCAGCCTCCTCTGCAGCTTAACTGGATTTTTAACCCCTCCGTGGAGGCAAAGCTGCAGGTGTGAGGGCTTTCCAGGGACAAGGTGGGGAGGGAGGTTTGGGAGATGGCGATGCCCAGTGCTCTGCCTTCCCCAGCCAGGGCAAAGCCTTGAGTCCGAGCTGCTGGTTGCTGCTGCAGGATCGTCCCATCTCCTGGGGACCGGAGAAGCTGCAAGCGTACATAGTGCCTTAACGTGGGCCCGAGCGTGCGTTGGTGAGCTGGTGGCTTCCAAAATGCACGGTGGATGCTCTGTGCAGTGGCTCCTCACAGCTGTGTGTGTGGGGTGTCCCTGGTCTTGGCAAGCCTGTGACGATTCCCCCTCTCTGCATAGGCCCAGACAAACCTTCCGAAGGAGACAGGCTGAGCTTAGCCAGGCAGCAAGACAGGTGGGTCTAGGGCTACTTTGCGCAGTAGCACCTGTAGACCAATGTGCACCAAATGCATCCGCCTGGGTGCACTGAGAAAAGCTGCCACCACCCTGGGCTCGCTCAGAGCCCATTGCTGCCACGTCATCTGGCATCACTTCTGGAGCTCGCACAGGCAGAGATGCTCTTCAAATATACACTGGTCGGAATCAAGCCCTGGTGCAGGTCTTGCACAATAATATCCTGCTGGCTGGCAGATGGGTTTTTGAAGAGAGACAGCAAATTTGTTAGTTTTCTGGTTCCTGAAGTTACCTATCCTCTAGTCAAAAACCAGGGAGAGCTGTAGAGACGAACAGAAAGGCTGCAACAGCATTTCTATATAGCACATGCTTTTACCTGAAATAATCCCTGCGGGAGAGAAACTCTATAAAAATATCTGGATGTGACAATCCTGGTATTTATCTGTTCTTATCTACAAAGAATTGAAGAGGTATAAACCCAGCAAGTTCTGCCCCAATTATTGCCAGATCCCGTAGGTAGCAAAAGCAGTGTGATCCCCTTCCCAGAGGTTGTCTTGAATTATCTGGTGGACACAAGGTGGATAGCTCTGCTTTTCCTCCTCCTGTTGTCCCCATAGGAAAAAGTTATCTCTAGGACTTTTCCATAAGCCACAAGACCTATACCCAGGAAACAAAGCACAGATTCAGGAGAGGAGGAAAAAAAAAAACACCCTTCCAAGAGAGGGGAAGGACAGAGGGGGTCTGGTTCCTGCAGCTCTTGTCTGTCTCTCTGGATGGAGCACTCTTTGCTTGGTATCTGCCTGTTGTAAATGCAGCTGATGATTGATTTTCTTTCTCTTTCTTCTTTTGCACTTGTTTATTTTAATAAAGATAGAGATTTTTTTTTTTTGGAAACCTAAAGCAAAATGTTCCAGTGTCTCCACCCACCCTCCTGGCACTAAGCATTGACGGTTATTTCAGTAGTTATAATTTGATTTCTGCCTCTCCTGCTGGGCTGATGTGAGAGAAACAATATTTAGAGAAGTTGATTTTTTTTTTCCTGGAGCAGGGGAGTCAGAGGCTGGGAATGGTGTGGGAAGAGGGAAAGAGAATCAGCAAGAATGCACTCTCATTTTCTAGGCTACTTTTTTCCAAGTCTGTAATCTTTGATAGACAAAAATCACAGTATCACTCAACCGATCAATTGGTCTTCGGAAAATGGAGAGTGTCTCCTCTCTTTAGGTATTTTCATGTTATTCTTGGTCTGCTGCAGTGACTCATTGTAGCTGCTCTATCAATGATTTTAGATTTGTAGCCCAAACTGTTATAACCTCCATTTTGCAAATGGGGAAACTGAGGCACGGAGTAGTAAATTGGCTCCTTCCCCTTCAGATTGCCTGTGCAGCCAAGAACAGTGTACGGCACAGGCACTAAGGGCTGATTTCCAAACCCAGGATATAGTCAGCACACACAACCCAAACCACATCTTCAGCGGCACTCAGCTCCCAATTAAACTTAGACAAAATGAGGTTTCCACTAGTGCTTAGCAGCCAGCCCTTCTTCAGTGATAATACTGAGCAGCAGATTTTCAAAAGAATTCAGCTACTCCTCAGCTCTTGGAGTTTCTTAGGGAAAACCTCCTGCATTTTGCTAAGAGGAATGGCTTTTTCTTTGCCAAAAATCTGACCCCTCATTTCTAGGCAGAGAATTAAAAACTTGTTCATCACTTTTTTCTACTTTTTAAAGGAGTAGCATCCCTCTTTTTCCTTTTTTCTTTGATTTTTTCTGTCTTCTAGAAACGGGGTTAGTGATTGCTTCTGTGCATATCTGAAGATAATAGCTTTGCTAAATAGTTTTTCCTCTTTCAAAATATATATCAAGATTGTCTGCTGCACAGTTTACATTTCCTGCTGTGGAGACAAATACTTTAATTAAAATGGAAGAAAAAAAAATCACACAGAAAAAGAAAAGCGTCTGTGAACAGAAGCCTGAAAGGCTTGAGAGAAGGAGAGATGGGCAAATGAAGCCCTTTGGCAGTCAGGATGCATTTGCATGAAGGAACGTGTATATGACACAGGCTTTTGGGACTATTTGTCTTAATGTAAGGAGGGAGGTGCCCGCGAAAGTCCCAGCTGTATGAAGAAACCCAGTTGCATTTCTGTCAAGCAACAAGAGACCTTTTCTCAAAAATCTTGTCCTCCACCTCCTGCGCCAGTTTGTGTATAGGACAGATGCAGTGGCTTGGTTTCAGATGATGGTGTTTTGAGAATAAAGAAGGAAGTGGGATCTTCTACCTGCGTTGACCCTGCCTCTTCCCTTCACTTAAGAGCAAAATGTTAAATACATCCCCTGTGGTGGCTGTATTTGATTATGTGACTTGTTGTGCCTGCTCTCCCTCCCTTGGCTTCAGCTTGCCCCTGGGGAAAGCATAGCAGCAGCAAACAGCAAGAAACTCCTATGTGTGCCAGGCTGATATTAAGTCTGGGGACAGATGAGAGGGATGGGAAGTTGCAAGTACAAAATTGCTGCTCAGACCTGAAGATTTTCTCCCTAAGTCTAGTTGAAGACTGAAAGCATCACATCTAGATTTGATTGCAAAGTTTGACAGAGTAGGAGAAAGGGAGACCTCATTTATAAGTGAGAGTGCAGTGTGAGCCTGCAAGTCTTGCCTGCAGGAGAAGTGCTAAGAGCACTCTTTCCTTCCTTGTGTTTTTAAGCAAAGGAAACAGCCTGTGAAGGGCACCCACTCCCATACCCACAGTATGCCAGAAGACATGAGCTAGCTCTTTCTGCACCCCTGTCTTGAGATCTTTCTAGGAAACACTCCCAACACCCTGCCCCTAAACTACATCCATCCACCTAGAAAAACACCCCACCTTCCTAAAACACACCAGGCTACCAGGACTTCCTATTTAAGGCCAGCCCTGATGCACTCCAGGTGCTGCCCACAGCTGGGGGATCACTGGAGCTCCTTGGCATGGCCAGGGGAAGCAGCAGCTGCCAGCCCTGGTTTTCAGAGGGCTGGGTGGCAGCAAGCAGTAGGATCTGTTTGAATTTATTAATGAGCCTTGCAAAGGTCTTTTTCCAGGCCAGGGTATAGGGGGAAGAGGGTGGATTGAGAGCACCATGGAGCACTTCCCCCTGCTGAGCTGGGATTTGTATCTGGCTCATTGAGGATAATTAGATGATCACCATCAGATGGGTAAGCTGAGCTCTCACTTTCTGCACCAGCCCTCTAAGAGAGGAGCATATTATTTCTGTTCTTCACCAGCCTGAACCAGCAATCGTCTCTTTGAGCTGTGACGCTGTCCCTATATAATTAAGGCTGTCAGTCACAGTCAGACACCTAAACACTACAAACTCCATGGCTTACAAGGATTGATCACAGGACTTCATTGCTTGGCAGACAAAGCAGCACTTTGCAGACTCTCTTTTCCCTTGTTGGAGGTACAAATTGTGGGGCTGTGAGAAGGAAATGTCCCTGGGAAAAAGGTTGGGTGCCTCCAGTGCTTATTGGGTGTGCTAGCTCTGACCAAGTGTCCAGCGCAGGTGGTGGGATAAGCTGCACTAACCCTGATCACTGTTTCAGGTTCAGAGCCTGCTTCTGGGGCTCAGGGTATGGGTAGGACCTGCCTATGCTGGCAGGGATTTGGAGTGCTTATCTACTGCCTCAACTGGCCAGAGCACCCAGCCAAACAGTGAGATAAAGTCTTGACCCAACGCAGCCGCTCTTCTCCATGCAAGGGGGTCTTACGGGTCAGCAAACAGAGCATGGTGGGGGTCCAAGGCTGTACAGGCAGAAGCATTGCATCGGGAAGTCTAGGCTTGCAGGACAGGCGCCCAACCTGTCTGTCTCCGCAGAAATATCAGGTGAAAGCTTATCAGCCCTGTTTTTGACTGGTGTCCTCTCCACTGTTTTTCAGGAGTCACACAGAGACAGCATGGATATCAGATCTGTAGCAGGGAGGCTCTTCCAGTGGAAAAAGCTGGTGATGTGGCTCTGTGTAGGTAAGAAAACCTCAATGTATGCTGAGCCTTGTTCTCTCCCAACCAGCACTCACCACAGTGTCCCCCTGCCCTAGGGCCTTGCTGGGCTGGGGCTCTACAGAAGGAGGGGACCCTCCTGGCCACTGATGTATTCACTGGAGACACCCCAAAAATGGGCAGTGATGGAAGAGGGGAAGGAGGAGACGTGTTTTCATAAATCAGACACGTGCAGCTTTAGGTGTCCCCACAGGCTGAGATGGGGGTGAGTTCCATGTGCTCCCAACACTTGGGCATCAGCAATGGGAGCACAGAGCCTAGTCATGGTGGTTTCTCCAGCAGCTGAAGCTTCCAAATGCTGAGCCCCCTCCCGAAAGTGGCTGCACCACATGCAGCTCTGCTGCGTGCAGGCTATGCACTCGCGTTTGTCACTAGCGAAGCTGGGCTTCTCCAGAGAGGCATTAACCGTGCCTGTTTTGAGTGTATTTTTAGAAAATCAAGTCATCTTGGAAGTCTTTGGGGGTGTGGAGAGTAGAAAAGCATCCAAAAGGTGATTTTTTTCCCAAACTGTAAAAATCTTTTTGTTGTTTTGCACAATTGTAAAGTGAATTCTCCCCTATGCCCACAATATACTGCTTCTGCAGCAAGGGCAAAGGAGGAATAAATTCTTTCAAAAGTGTTAAAATTTGCAAACACCTGTGCAAGGCCTGCCTCCTGTGTGATGTGTGTGCTCAGGGCTGTGGGAGGATGGAGCAGGGTTAATGTGTTTCTGTGTGGGGGAGGTCTAGCAGTCACTCTCTGATAGATGCTGCTGTAATCTTTGCAGGATGAAGGTCCAGAAGTGGGTGTTTACCTGTGGGGTGTGGGTGTGTGTGTGTAGCAGCCCAGAAGTAAGCAGCTGATGAGAGCCTCTGCATGCCGTGTGTAGGAGGTCCAGGAGAGATCCATTGATACAGTGGCTGTACAAGCATGTGTAACTGCTTGTGATCTCCCTCCAAGAGAAAGAAACCCAATTCTAATTTCATACCATCGTTCAAAGGCTGGTTGGTTGTCACAAAAAAAATCACTGCTGCTGAATGACCAAGACGCTGTCATTTTCGTTAGATGGGTGCAAATGCTGGAGGACTGTTTCCCCTCTGCATCTGCAGTCCCAAAATCACCCATTTGGAGCAGGGCCACGTGGGGCGAGCTGAACTCATGCTCTGAATCAGCACAGTGCCTGCTCAAGGTGAAGAGCCTCTCAGACAAACTATCGTCCACGTTACCGAACTGCTTTTGCCTAATGTTTCTCTGGCATGAACCTCTTGACTTCAGCCTGGGAAGCAGCCCTGGTCAGGACTGGAGGATTCCTCTTACATGTAGATTTGTTCTTGTTGCTGTAAGCCTTTGCTGTCCTCAGCAAAAGCTTTTGCCCTCTGGGCATGTACCCAAGCACCACAGCTCACCCCAGCAGCGAGCACAACCGGGAGGGCTGTGGGTGCAGGGAAGGGGGGCTTTGGGTCCGGGCCAGCCCCACGGTGAGTGTGCTGAGGGGCCGAGGGCTCGTCTGGCTCTGAGAGTGTCATGGTCAGTCCCTTCCCCTCTCTGCACTGTTGCCCTGTCATTTTACAGATTGATGCGAGCAATTTCTGGAGCACTGTGCGGCTTGAGCTTGAAAGCAAGTGTCCTTAGCTGCTGGGGAAAAAAAGGCTGCTGCATTTACTAGGGTTCATCACCAGAAGGCCCCGTTGAATTTTGTCTAGCAAGGGGCTGACTCAAATACAGCCACTTGGAGGCTCCAGACTCTGGAGCAGGCTCTGCTGGTCTGCAGGTCGCACGCTGCAGGGGGTCGGGGGTGCTGCCAGGGGCTGCGTGTGGGGTGGTCCCCGCTATGCTGCTGCTGCTGCGCCTGTGTCAGCCTCGCCATTGCCTTCCGCAGGTCTGTGCGGGCAGAGCCTGTACTACTCTGTGATGAACTCACATGAAAGTCACGTTGAGTAAGTTACCTTTTCTTCTTCCCTTTTCTGACCTCAGTGCCACTGTGGTGTGGGCTGGTGGTGGGGGACAGTTTTGGAAAGAGTAGGTAACCACCCTCCCAGGACAAACCCTTAATGAGAAACCTATCCCCCACTAAGGTATGAATCCTTGGGGACTTGGAGGGCTGTGTTCTGCCTGGCAGTGACTTGAGGGTGCGGCAGACAGAAAAGCAGCAGGATGGAACATCAGCAGTGATCCTGAAGGTGCCTTAGCTAGACTGCAGCAGAGATCCCGGGGTGCTGATGGTCACTTCCAGAGTGCCTTGTGAACATCCCACAGTGCTAGTCATTGCCTGCCTCTGTCTGGAGGAACAAATGAGGCTTACCTGGGGCCAATGATTTTCTAAAACTCAAGCTGTTCAAGGTCCCGAGCAGCTTGACCTAAATTTGGCATTAGCTCTCCAGAGATCTGTTTCCACCGAAATTCCTTTGTGTAAAAGAGCCCTTTACGTGCTCTTGTGGGGCAGGGGGTGCTGTTCATCGGACAGAAGTGGTCAGAAGCTAGGAGGCAGGACAACATGATCAGGAGCTCAGAACATTTGTAGACCTCTTTAAGAGACCTCCTGAACTATCGCTGATTCTCAGGCCACAGCCTGAGAGCCTTTAGGACGGGCTAATAGGAAATGAACCTTGTTTCTTTCACAGGAAGCATCTCGGTGCTTGCCAGAGGCGCTTTGAGTGGAGAAAGCCTTTTCTTGGAAGGTTTGTTAGCCATGTCTCATTTGTTTGGGGAATTTTATTGAGAGATGAATCAGTGTCCCAGTGGCTGCTAATGGGTGGAGACTGGCAGCCTGGGGTTTATGTGCAGATGAGCAAGAAGGGAAACAGAGATATAGAGATAAGTTCAGCTAACTGTTGTGCAATGGCACCTTGACGCGGTTACAAGTGAGCCAACAGACCAGCAGAAAGATGCAACACGGATGCGTGTTTAAAATGTCCTCTGAGGGACAATCAGAGAGGAAAAGATGCACTGTTGAACAGATCAGTGGGCAGCGAGGCTTGGTCTTGGGTGTCATGATCTTTGTCATGAAGTGAATGAATAAATGAAATTGGAAACATAACTGGAATTCTGCCCCTCTCTCCTCTTGTGGATAAATAATGAAAGGATGAAAAAGCACTCCCCAGATGTGTACAGAAATACGAATGACTGAAAAGGGGGAGGAACTGGGGGGGGCAGAGCTTGAGGGAAATGAGATTTTACTGTCACTGCTGCTCAGAAGGTAGATTAGAAACCGCACTAACAACTGTATATAAAAGATGTGGGTCATTTCTGGGAAGTACTTCAGGATAGCTCAGTAGCTTTCCAAAGCTCTTCATTATGCAGCGTGCTTCAGCTGCCCTAGTCCTTGTGCCTGATACTGCTGTGACTGCTCCACTCATCCCTAAACTACTGCCTCTCTGAATCTCTCTTGGTAGGTTTGAATCTCACTGGACGCCTTTCCTGACCAGCAAATCCTTATACTCACTCATAGACAGACCTTTTAGAAGAGATCTTGAAAAAGTTCCGTGGTTCCATAAACTGCCTTTCGGGCTGCAGAGCTCAGGTGTTGCAATGCTTTTCTGTCAGAATTGCTGTGTCTTGGAGGTACATTGTGCCCCCCTGCGAGGCAGCCTTGGGTGCTGCAGAGGAGATGGAAATACAGCTGGGTACCAGGGTGCAGCAGGGGAAATCTGGACTGACTGGATGGCATGCTTTTGAGAAAGGGTCATGATGGTGGTGATGGAGGAAGGGGAGAAGTGCTTTAACTCCAGGCTCTGGCTGTGCCAGGAGGGATGGAAAGGGGAAGGCGGACAGCAATGCTCCTGTGGATGAAGCAGGAGCCATTAAGGAAGTTACCAAATGCCAATGGAGAGAAGATACTGAGTGGGTCAGTGCCTTTTGGCCTTTTCAGTGTGAGGAGCTACAGAGCAGTTTGGTTGCTGGCAGTGCTGGTCATGAAGTGCATGCCTTCTATGTGGAAAAATGCCTCAGTTTGGACAGGGTTGGACAGAGGGATGTGACAAGAGTGGTGTTTGAGCAGGCTCTCCCATGTAAAGTGTCCTGACACTTTATAAAAGGATGAAAACTATCTCTTTAGAGCAGGAGAAAAAGGAGTTGGCTTGTTGACAGTGGTAGAGCCACGTTTCTTCCCTGAAGGTCACCCTTCAGCTTCTTGTCTTCCAGTTCCCTCTGCTTTTACCACGTTGCAGCTTCTTCCACAGCAGGAGCTGCCTGGATCCTTTGCCTGGTACGCAGCTGGAGATGGGTGTTGGGGGAAGCAAACGTGCGAGGGAAGTGATAGTTGGATTGAGAGCCCTGATTTCTGCAGCTACTCAAAGTTCTCTCTCTTAGTGCTCAACTTCACAGCCCTCTCTGCCGCTCACTCCTGTCACTGTTCTCCTCTCTCAGTAGGTTTCTCTTTCTCTCTCTTTTAAACATGCTCTTTCAAGCAGCTTTTGTACTGATGAATTTAAGCTTCTAGATCCCAGCTCCCTCCCTTTAACTTCTGTCGTACCCTGATCTCTGTTCTCAGCATTGCCCAGTCCCATCTATTTTCTCCTGCTCTAACTCTGTCCCAAGTGTGACAGTCCAGGGTTTCGAAAGTTGGGTGCTGCCTTCAGTTCTGCCTGCCCACATTCAGGGAGAGCAGAAAGCTAAGTAGACTATAGCAGCTGTTGGAAAACACGTTCATTTGGGCTCTTCTTTCCTCTAATTCATTAGAGGAATTATTCTGTGGCCTCTCATTCTTTCCACAATACACTGCATGCCTCAAGCAGAGGTTCACTTTCCTAGTTACTGCTCTGCTGGGTATCCACACTTGGCTTTTTCTCCATTTCTTCAGCATCTTGTGTCCTCTGGCTAACTAGAAATCCCTCACAATTTTAGTGGTATGTTGATGGCACTGCATTGCCTTATGGTCACTAAGATAAGACCCCTCTGTCTAGGATACAGAAGGAGTCCTACTAGACAGGGCTTTGCTCCTCTGATGCCAACCCAGGAGTTACCTGAGAACATCAAAAAGGCCCCCAGGGGATGCTGATCTAACCTGGTGGAGACACTTGTCAGAGAAGGGCTTAATCTCTTGCAATTTATTCTTTTGCCAGTTTATGGTGCCAAAGGTGCATTGTGGTGGGCAACAGCTACTCCATCCATGGCCAGCGCTTTGGGAAAATGATTGACTCTCATCATGTTGTCATAAGGTACCGAATCTTAATATGCACGTGACTTTCTTGCCTGGCAAACGTAACACCTAGGATCCATCAGCTCAAGTAATCAAATAACTTTCTTGCAGTTTATGGCCAAGCACGGGCACTGCAGGAGCCAGAATTTGTGCCACTCATTTGCAGACTTTGTGCCTGGGAGCTGGATAGCCATCTCCAGCTCAGTGGAGTGGCAGGCAGCCCCATTGTTACAAGACTACATGCATTTTTACTCTGACTTGAGAAAGTAATTTAATTTCTCTGTGCCTCACTTTCCTATCTGAAAAATAGTGGTTGTCTGCCACTGCTGTCTGCCTTTTTATTGCGAGGGAAGAGCTATTGGTGTGTCTGTGTGAGGTGCCCCATACCGTGGAACCGGACTGCCGGGTTGGGCCATTGCTCTCAAGTGAGTTCACGCAGCCAGTCATGTATCCAACAGCACACCCGTTGCCTCTGTTCTTGGGAGCAAGTGATACTGAAATGGGACAAATTCTGACTTTGATTCTCAGATTAAATGATGTTCCAGTAAAACAGCACAAGGAAGATGTGGGTGAGAGAACAAGTATCCGTCTCTTCTTCCCTGACTCAGCTCTGCCCAACCCTCTGGAAAACAACGACAATGACGCACTGATGGTCTTTGTACCATTCAAGCCCTTGGATTTCCTCTGGCTCAGGGAAGTATTGCTGAAAACAAGGAATAAGGTGAGATGTCTTTAATGAGGGAAGGTTGAAATCAGATTACTTGTAGTGACATATTCAATAGCTCTAATAATTGTATGTCTCTCAAATACTTAATGAGCTGCATAATGCATCTGAGACCTTACTTTTCACTAATTAGAAAGACCCCAGTCTCAGCCACATTGGAGACAGATGTACAGGAATGAGTGGAAAAGACCAGGAGATCCTTTGTCCCTCTGAACTCTCCTGACTCCTTCCGAGCACCCAGGCAGAGCAGTGGACCACAGCTAACTCCGGGGTCTTTATCATGGCACTGTGTGGTGTGTGTGGGCATGCCTTAAGTGTCTCTCTGCCTTTCTCCTCCAGACGAAGGTGGGCTTTTGGAGCCAGCCCCCTCAGGAGTGGAATGGGAATGTCTCTCAGCTACATATTCTCAACCCACATGTCACCTATGAAGCGACGTACAAACTGCTGCAGCTGAACGCATCAAGCAGGGTATGATACCATGCCAGAGAGCAGACAGATGAGCAGTGTTCTGTGTCTCCTCTTACACCTTACTGCTTCAGTGCCATGCAAGGAGACGGAAGTCCCATTCACTAGATTGGCTAGTCCCTTCCTCTAGAAAACCAGTCTTTCCCTGTAGTGTGGAGTTTCAGGTTTAGAGCCCTGCTCCTACCCAGAAAAGGATGACTTTTCCCCAGCTGTCACAGCACTGCAGTGTTACTCTCACTTCAGTCTGCCTCATCACCGCTTGCCATTTAGATTCAAATCCCTCTTTAGATTTGTATTTCTGTCCATAGTTCTAGACTTCAGAAAGCCTGGTTCTCTAGTGACGAGCAGCTCTTCCGTATAAGCCCTTTCGTATGTGTTCCTGTGCTTTCCCTGTCTGTAGACCATTACTGATTAGCCAGCGTATTATGGGAGGAATTTTGGTTGGCATTCCTTAAAACACTCTGTTATCACAGATCTCTGGCCTGAGGCTGGCTCTTATGCCCACTACTTCTGGAATGAAGATTTTTCCCTCCACTGCACAATGGAGGATTATTTCTTTAATGAATCTAATGATACTTTGTCTTTGGTCCTGACGATCTTTGTGATGGTGTTGTGCTATCTTTAATTAACTTTAAGCCTGCCAGGCACTACCAGGATGTTTATAATCTGCAACAAATGCAGGAGAAGCTTGAAGGCTTGGTGTGGTAAAATCACCTTGTCCAAGGTCATTGCACTGACTGTCGACTGGGGCTGAGATTAGATGCCAAGTCCCCGACTGCTGAAGTGATGTGGTACAAAAAAGTACATTTCCCTGTTAAAATGTTTGGAAAGTGCAAAGTGGGACAATCCAGGGAAGCAGCGCGAAGCGCTGAGTTAGACTTGGGGGACCAGAGGGCATGTTCAACTGCTCGTGAGTGTGGTAGCTGTGCTGTCACAAGCCTTTTAAGGCAGCATTTGATTTTGTATGTGGCCATGTTAGCTTTACGTGAGCAGAAGGCAATTCTGTAGCACGCGGGCCAGGGACAGGAATTTAATGTGTGGATTAAAAGTGAGGTATCATGTGAGGGCTGCCAGTGGGGAATACACACAAAGAGGCACATGGAAAAGAGAGATACAGAGAGCTTGTATAGACTCGTTCATGGATGTGGACTTGTTAAAAAGCATGCAGATTCCATCTATTTGAAGCTTTTTGATTTCCATGGAGCTCTATGTTTTATCATCCCAGATGCTGTATGTACCTGAGCCCTCATCTTCTGCAGCACTTTTTCAGAAGATGCTCCTTGTTTGAGTTCTGGGAGTATTGTCCAGGCACCTGTCCTGTTTTATTTACATAATTTTTTGCTATATTGAGCGTGGTAGAAGCTACTGGTCCCAGCTGCAGAGGTGTTGCTGGTGTCACTATTGCAAAAGTATGAGTTTGAAATCCTAAACACATGTGTTCGCTCTTCCCTTCACAGAGATATGCCACCACAGGAATCATTGCTTTGAACTTAGCCCTCCATATGTGCCAGGAGGTCAATATTGCAGGCTTTGGGGACCCTGACAACCATGACAATACTACGCCAATACATTATTACAATACGGGTCACTCACAGAAAAAAGAGGTAGAAAATGCCTCCCCTTCAAACTGAGGTGTCCTCCATAGGGGAACCTACCAGGCAAAGCTGGGTGTCAAGCAGCTGGGAGGTCTGGTAGCTATTGTGGGTGTTACCCATGGAAATTCCTGCTATGACATGCCAGGGGAATGTGTTGGGACATGCTTTGTTCCTGGAGGGCAGCCTGGGCACAGATGCTGGCACCTTCAGGGTGCCTTTCATCTGTCCTAGTTCAGTGATGAGGTTCCTGTGCAGTGGGAGTGCTGCTAGGGACTGCAGGCCAAGTTGGGATGGGCGGGATCCAGTGCATTTTGGGCAGGATGACGGGCACTGTAAGGAGTAATCTATCATTTTGCCTCTCTTGTCTCTTCAGCTCTTTCAGCACAATATCACTGCTGAGAGGAACTGGCTGCTGAAAATGATTGTGTGGGGGGTGATTGCTGACATAGCCAGCCCTTCCTTCCAGGCCCAGAACTGCTGAGAGAGGGCCGTGCTCCAGACACCACTGATGATCCCAGCTGGGCTTTGTCCTTGTTCCAGGTTGTTATGAGCACGTCACAATATGTCCTGTCACATGTAGGGTGGGAGATGAATCCCTGAGATTCAGAGCGCTTGCCCTTTTCTCTGTTGGCCTCTGGTTTCCACTGCTGACTGCTGCGGTGAAGAGTGGAGTGTTGCACAACCCTTCCGCTTCGGTTAATCCTTTCCTGGTTTGTAAAGAGCCATCCTGTGCTCATTAGTTATTTGTGAAAAGCACCAAACTGAGATGCTAAGCTGGTCCTCAGCCCCTCAGAAAGGGGAGGGGTGAGGGTGCAATACCTGCCATGGGATTTCAGACTCCTTCCTAAGTAGACTGGAGTGAGAGAGTCATTCTCATCACTTTGGAAAAGGGCCAGGTTGAACACTCAGAGATTTCAGTGTCTTGCTAATTGTTGGGAAACATTAATGTCTGCAGGAAGCAAGAAACATTGTTACTTTTATTCTGTTTATGAATAAATGTACTTCTCTTTTCAATGAGTTGGCACTGTCTTATGGGAGGGGGATTTCTGGTTAAGACAGGTGAGAATTTCCTTAGTATCTCCTATGAGCATTTCCTTAGTATCTCCTATAAGATCTTCTCATGGATTTATGATCCCCTGTAATACACTGGCTTTCTTCCTTCTCAGCATACTCTCAGGATGTTTCTATGTCTCTTCCAGCTTGTTCTAAGCATGGAGCCACCCTGCCAAGTCTACTTTGTCTTCCACATTGAAGAAGCCCCCTCAAACCCCCACTTATCTGTGGCTAGCAGATTCCACATTCCACCTCTGGCACCACACCTTCTCGTCCTCTACTGCTTCCTTCCAGGATGCAGCTATGTCATTTTTCCCCTTCTTTAATTCCCAGGTTGCTACATTTTTCCTGGCCTGTTATCATCATGGGTTCACTTCAGTTGCTGCCTCTCCAAAATGCTGCCTTTACTAACAGAAAGAACCTACGGTGATGAACCTAGAAGCTGACGACTATGTTGGTAAGACCACTTTGCTGCACCTCTTCGGGCAGGTGCTCAGTGGAAAAAAGACTCCTCTTGCATAGCTGTTTGGAGGAAAATTGTACGAGTGAGGTTGGTTTAATTTACATCAGGCTACATGTGCCTTAAAGCAGCAGCATTTGGGGTGTGGGAGCATTAGTACAGTACCCACATAACTGCTATCTGTTTCCATGGGAGAGGAAGCTTCTGCTTTCCCTCCCATTGCTTTCCTCCCTCCCCCTTGCTGTGGTCAGGCTTTCAGGGCGCTTCCTGTGCTATTTGTGTCACTCCTTTTTCTGGGTAACGTTTCTTCTAGTGTCTCAGCCCTGCCTCCTGAATGCTTTCCATACTGCCCTGTCCCTCACCATTTGCAAAGTGTTATTGCCCTTCATGTTGCTCTCACTGCTACTCTCTTTTGGCCAGTCTGGTTCCTCCTCCATTAGAGTTGAAATGGTTTTGTCCTCATTGGTGCATAAAATTCACAGCCAAAGAAATGCTGAGAAAACTCCCTCAAGGCTGCCTTGCCCTGGGAGACTGGTGGAAGAACTAGAGGCCCTGGTCCAGCTCAGTTTGAGAAAGGTTGCTTGAACGCTGAGAGGGGATGACTTGATCTTGCAGATGCAAACTGAACTGAGCTGAGTTTGGGAGGAAAATGGTGTTTCAATAAATTCCTCTTTATCAGGTGAACACTGAATTTGGGTTTTACTCTGTACACAAACAAGTCTTAATGCTCTAAATATCACAAAATAGTGACACAGGTTCTGCAGATTCCAAAAGTACGGTGTTCCAAATGCATGCAAGTATGCATTTGGATCTGGCTCGACTACTCTTTTGGAATTTATTGCTCTGTAAGTAATGGAAGTGGGCTCTCAACTATGTGGACAATTAATATTCCGTGTTCTTTTCCTAGTAGAGTAAAACAGCATAAAAATCTTAATGTCTAAAAGCCGATGTATAAAGCATAATATGAACTAACCCCAGGAGGTGGTTTACATTTTCTCTCTAGGTAATGCTTACACATGAACTTTGCCACAGCTTGCAGGAGCTGTGTCTGCACTTTCTGCCGCAGTTGTTGCAACATTTTCCTGTCATGTAGTGTCAGGTCATGGTAGTGAAACCATAAACATGAGGCTCAAGAGTCTGAGCATTGGCCACTGCCTTGCTTGCAGCAAGCAGGCCTGCTACACAGCTTTTTGCTCTTATGTTTAAGAGCTGGCTGGTTTTCCCTGAAAGCAGGGTTCTGTAATCTCTCCAGGTAACCATGATTCATTCGAGCAGCCTCTTGTTTCAGACTTTCCCAGAGTGTTGGAGTAATGCGGCAGAGGCTTAATATTTAACCGTGCTTCAGTGGTAGCACTGAATCCCCAAATCAACCTTTCTTGTGCCCAGTTTAAGAAGTCCGAGATCTGCAGTCCTCCATGACCTACACACCTTTTTTGTTTGATACTCTGAATAAATCCTTGCCCTACAGCAGACTCATTATCAAGAGAACTGGGGGAAAGGAAGCAGAATATGTAGGATAAGGCAAAGACATAGTAATACGGAGCGTATGCAAATCAGGCTATGAGATACCATAATAAGGTTGTAATGGAGGGGGAAAGAGAAAGAAAATTACTCCTATTGTTGCTTCTGTAGCAAAAGCTAACACTGGTATGAGGAAAGGCACTTATACTCCCTCTAAGCACAGCGCACTTCATACCAAGGCACTGCGAACATCCTCGCACCAATCGCGGCAGTGAATCCCTGTCTCGGTGGCCAGCCGAGGGGTGACCGTGGTTCATCTGAGGCAGAAGGGCAGCGAGCTGCCGGCACTGTTTAGTGCCAGCCTGCCTCTCTCCAGGGGTCAAGGTAGCTCCACCGTCACTCACTGCCCGTCCATGAATGCTTGGCAAGCGAGTCTGGATGCCTCCACCATCTGTGTGAAATCCTTCCAACCATTTAGATTAAACATGGACTTCAGTAAAATGTAGGGCTCCTAACTGACCTGACATAGTCCACATGGAGTAGCTGCCACAGATAGTGACTATCTTGACACTGATTAATCACTTCCTCTAGTTGTGTATTTGTCCCTGGTTACTTGACACAGTTCTTCCCTAATAGCTTTTGAATAGTTCTGGGGTATACATATGACCTTGGCTTTGGGGAATAGCCCAGCTGATTACACACATTTCCTACTTCAACGTAGGCTTGGCTGCTTTTCATCAAACTAACTTGGACACTGGTTTTTCTGGGTTTTTTCCTTCCTCTCTGTACACTAGTATCTGTCCTTCACTGCACTGGGAAACTCCTTAGCTATGCTGGATTCTGTTTGGTTTAGGTGGCCCATCTGCAGTGGGCTGGGGCTTGGTCTGTGCTCTATCGCATGTAGACACTGTCTGCGATTCCACCTCCGTGTCCTTACCTGTCACTTACAGTCACAGCATGACAAGCAATCTGCATTTCTGATGCTCTTGCTTCTGATGCTCCTTGCTTTGAAACTAGCAGTTAAATGATCTGTAACTAGAGTCAATCATTGCTCAGACAGACAGCAGCAAAGCTGCCTAACACCCCAAACTAAATGCAGAGTTTCTCTCTCAGTCTGAATGTTGTTCTTTTCTTCAAAGGTACAAGATCCAGAAGCAAAAGTCTTCCAGGCTGATCTTCCATCAAGTGTGAGATTATTACACCCACTTCATGGGGGGAAGCATCACAAGTGAGAGTTATAGGCATCAAGGCACTCTAGTAAGGGCCTGTTCTGATGATGCCCGTCTCCCAGCTCCTTCCCCAGCCTTGGTGTGGGGGGTGTGTGGATCAGTGCTATCCAGTGTTTACCAGGTCAGCCAGGAGCTGCTATGCGAGGCGGTGACTCACCAGTTCCAGGAAGCGATGTATTTGTGGGATTTGCAGAAAAAAGATCTTAAAGCCATTTTCAGATTTTTTTTTTTCCTTGTGATTTATAGAAATTGTTTTTCCCAGCAGAATGGCTGGGGAAATTCAACATACTGGTAAATTTTTGAGACATTTCCTTTTGCTTTTCCTATCCACTCAGACAACATTTCGGGCTTGGACAGGTGACTGACTTGCTGAGTATAACGACTGGTGCTGTGTCAGCTGAACCTCAAGGACCCAGTAACTGTCTACGCACCCTCAGCCTAGACCCCAGCTGCAGTGTGATGTGATTTAAGCTTAATTCACCACAGGTGACTGCTAAGCCGAGTTGCATCATCTGATACCCTTCTAGTTAGGAAGGCACTTAAGGCCAGAGCTCCAACCAGTCTGAGAGCAACACTGGGTCAGCTGGTGTAGCCTGATTACATGCCTGAACTTCTCAAGTACTTTTGGAAGTTCTTGTGGTGCTCCCCATCTCTACCTCCACAAATACTGTGTTGTCTAAATGCCAGCATCTCAGGAATGCTCCCTCCCATCTGATCCATGACTCACAACCAAATAATTATTACAGATGATCCTTTCACTTAAAATCAGACCTGATTTGTTTAATCTTGATCTACTTCTTGCCATGTTCCTTAGCGTCCGCTTTCAGACAGACTTGGGGAACTGCTTAGGATGACTACTGAGGTAAATATATATCCTCTATTCTGGGTAAAAGCTGTTGGTCTACGTGTGATATTGGCTTAGCTGTGATCTTGAAGCCAGCATTGATACAGACAGCCCTAACTGTTTTCATGGCTCTCACCCATTGTTTTGTTCAAGAGTTTAGCTAACTTTTCTTTTTTTCTGGAGTTCACAGATTATTTTGTCTTAATATAAACAAGTACAAGATGTTTTGTCAGTCCAGCTGCTTTGTGGCCATCTGATGCCGTGTAATACCTTGCTTGTGATTACAGAGGTTGAGTATACACTGTCTGATGTTGTGTTACTTATAATAATGTTCAAGAGAACAAAGATTACTTGAGCATGTGTTTTTGGAAACACAGATTTTCTGTAACACCTCCTTTCTAAGAGATCTTTGATGATCCCACTAGTAAATTGCCAGCACAGTGAATCATGTTTCATTTTAGACGTTATTCTTGTCACTTTAAAGGATTCCAAATAATACCTTTGTTTCTTGTGAACTGAAAGAGGCAATTACACAGACATTATGGCTTTCTGCAGTCATTGCACATTGTTGTATGCAAGCTGAAGAATATGAAGTTAACCAGCATTGACTTTCTAAACTAGTGGCTGGGTTTGATTTGCTGGCTTGCATGTTTTCTGCTGCTGGTGCCCCATCCCTTGCAGTGTCAATGTGATTTGTCCTTGAACAAATGACAATGTGCATTGTGAAACTGTCCCTTGTGCTAGAAGCAGCACGTTCTTTGAACGTCCTTCAAGCTGTACTTTCCACTTGACCCCTAAGCATGGCTGTTGAATGGATTTTGTGATGCTCCCAAACTCTCCAGCATCTTCAGTGAGTCTCCATTGAAATGGTAATTTATAGAGTATACTTCAGGCTCATCTCAGCTTTAGATAAAAATTAAATGTGGGTTGCTTCATTCTGCATATTGAATACTAAAAGATGCGCTCATTTATCCTCTCTGCAGACACATGATGCTCTGCCAATTTCCTTAATCCAGGCACAGAAGCAGTCAGCAATTGTTTCCATTCACTTTTGATTCCATCTGTAAAAGGAAATACCTGCAATCACGAGAGGCTTTTTTCAGAACAGGGATTTTGTAGAACTTGCCCAATTTCAACAAACTTTTTCTCTGCTGGCTTAATGGGTGCTATCTGGCTGCACATCAGGGTGTCGGTTTTAGCTCCCATTGTGCTGCCACGTGTTTTTCATCCCAGAGATCATCTGTTATTTTAGGCTTTCCCCATCTCTCGATCTCCTTCTACTGACCTGCCAAAAAAGTCCAACCCCCCCCTCCATTTTAAACTTTGCATTATAAGTAGATTGCTCGATGGCCTGATATTGCAGGTTCCATTTAATATGAATTTTCACAGACTTTCATGAGGAGTTAATCCCTATTCCATCTCCTTCTAGACTAGTATCCCATCCTTGTCTTGCATTTTTGCAACTTCTCTCTCTACGTGGTGTTAATAATACCCAGCAACCCTGTGGCTGGATCCCCAGTAACACTTCTTAGTTATCTACAGAAAGACAGGAGTTGATACATGAATGCACTGCCATTTATCAGCGTAAATGAAGGCAGGGAGCTTTATTAGCAGGCTCACAGCTGATTTAAATTAATATTGCCAACTATGAGATTTTACAAAGCCTCTTCCAGAAACAATAGCCATGTCTGCACTGTAAATTAAGGATGGTATCGAGATGTAGCAAGGCATTAAACAGATTCAGGCATGGCCAGGGCAGATAGCAGCTATAAGCCCAGCTGGGGTGCTTGTGCCTCTCCCAGCTTGCTGGCCCCAGCAACCCGCCCACCCAAGGGAAGGGTGAGGAGGGGTGTGAAGTCCTGGGCTCTGACTGCTCCATGAATCACCAGTATTTAGTCCTTGTGCCTGGCCGTGTGTAGCTTGTTCCTGTGATAATTGCTATACTGCGGTCCAGACAGATGGATAACTCCTAGATGCATGTTCGTAAGAGTTCGGCCATAGTAAACCTGTTGTTACCTGGCTCAAGAAAACATCTGCCACAGCTGAGCGCTTCTCCACTACTCGCCAGTGTGGTGTAGCTGGGAGCGTGGCAGAGGTACAAAGACAGAGATTCATTCACTCTATCCAGTGCTTTTGAATTATGAGATGTGAAGCATGATCTTCCAGAAACTGGACTCTGAATTTGACAAAAGTTCCTTTTTTTTGCCAGTTTGACCTGAGTTGCTCACAGGCAATCAAGTGAAGTGACTCACTGATACAACCCATACTGCTCTTTAATTTCTCTTCCAAACTATACCTTTCATTACTTCATTTTTTCTTGATTTTTTTTAAAAACTTTTTTTTTTAAAGCAACTGCCAGAAAAGCAATTCACTCAGGGCATATCTAGAAACCAGGAAGCTACCGGTTTCACTTCCGTCCTTGTTCTCTGCAACACTGAGTGACGTGCAGTGAGAAGCAGGAGTGGTGAAACACAGTGCTTGGCATTTCAGGAGGTTTCTCACTCCAGGACCTTGAGTGATACACATGCTGCTTTCTCCTGCACGCCTGGCCTCCTGAAGATGCGCAGGAGAGGAGCTCTGCCCCCGTGGACACTCGTGGTGCTGCTGCAGCTGGCGCTTGTCCCATCACAGCTGGCAGGCTGCCTCCTCAATCCCTGTTCAGAGGTATGTGATCTTTAAACAAGCACAGAATCCTTCTGTTTCTCTTGTGCAACTTTTCCCTCTGCTTGGGAGATTTGTGCACCAAGTCTGTTGTGTGTTAGCGGTCTTATGAAAGCCCATCTTTTTTCCAAGGCCTTTGCCAAGGCAATTGAAGTCAATGCTGGTCTCAAAAACATGTGAGAGCCAAAACCAGCAGCATGAACCATTTCTTTTTTTTGGCTTTCTGTACCTCTGAGGTTGCTGCAGTACAGTTTATCTGATAGATTATGTTTCCCTTCAGGAATAGAGGCAAGCCTTGTCTATAATTTCTGCAAAATACACTAATTTTGCTTCATTTGTACAGTAGAGTGATTTCACCAGTACCCCAAGTACCTGACACTAATCAACTGCCTTTTGCAAACTTTTGCCGACAATTATGACTTGCAGAATAACCTCGGTTAGAACTGCTTGCTTATCTGTAGTGTAACGAAGCTGAGAGTTGATCCTGAGCACATAACGCATCCTGTGTTTGTTTTGCTGGCTCTCTCAAAGGTTGCTGCTGGTTCATCCATAGCCTCAAGGAACACTGTCCTGTAGTTTTGCACCTGCTACAACCAGCAAGAAATGTAGCTCTTCCTGTGGAGTAGGACTGGTTCTATTAGAAGTGGGAAAGATGCTTTGGATATATAAGATTAATTCCCAAAACTCAGGGCAGCTGATTTAGAAATTAACTGCAAGGTTAGTTGTTCTGCTCCTGCTTTCCTGACAGTGTAATTTTCTGGGTCTTCATGAAGAGCAGGTGTTGACCGTGGTTGGATCTGCCGCTGTTACAGGTGATCCCTAACAAAGCTTACAGATGCATGGGACTGAACGTCTCTGGAGTTCCTGCTGAAGTCCCAAATACCACCCAGAACCTGGATCTCAGTTTCAGCAATCTGAAATCACTGGGGTCAAACTATTTTTCATCAGTCCCTGGGCTGCACCTTCTGGATCTTTCAAGGTAATGAGCTCTTTTATGTGGATACTGGTTAATCTTGCTTCACCAGCTGGGCCGCAGTGGTTTTTTATTTTGGGTTCTATTGGTCTTGGCTGTTCATTTCTTTTTTTGCTTGTGACTTTATCCCTGTGTCTCTCTCTCTGCACATGCCCACAGTCGAGAGATGTGCAGCTTTTAGTCCAGTTGTTGAGTTGAGTGCACAGCCTCTGCACAGAGCTGGGTCTGTCAGTCTGATCTTGTAGGCTGGGATGTGAGAAGGAGGAGGAAGATGTTTTACTTGTCTCTGAACAAGAAAAATGTCAGACTTTTCACTGTTACAAAAACTCTGAAGTGGAACATCTTGGGTGAGCTGTTTTTCTAATCACAGTTTAAAAAAAAAATGAAGGTACGTTCATTTTTTAAAAGGCTGTTTTAAAATATCAGCATATTCTCTTATTCCTTCTTCTCACATATCTGGGGGAGGAAATGGGAGGCTTATTAGCAAATTTGAATTGATGTATAATTTCCATTGACTTGAGACAACAGTTTCTCTGGGTAAATTGTTTCACTGAAAAATGTCACTCAGTCCCATCACAGTTACAGCTCCGAAGTGGTTGAGTGGCAGAGCAGGTTTGCTGTGAGGCGCTGGCTGGATTATAAAACTTATTTTGCTTGAATTCATTGCGGAATGGATTTGGGTCTCAAATTCTGGATCTTCCCATATGAAACCACCTTTAGGTGGCCTCCCTCTTTTTCCCCTCTTCCCTTTCTCCTTTAGAGCCAACATGGCTTGAAGTCTGTTCCTTCTCAGATATTATCAGCAAAACTGCTGACAGACTTGTGGGATTTGCCACTACTGAATCATGCTGGTGCTAGTGGGAATGCCCAGAGGTGGCTGAGGCGACAGTCTGAAGGCTGTGAGGGTGCAAAGTGTGAGGGACTGCTGTATCTGTGCGGCTCTGCCATCAGTGATGGGCATTATGCTGTTACTTCGGACTAAACAGAAAGCAAAGACTCTTCTTTCCTGCTGCCTGCATGAATTTTTGACCTTTATTATGGCTCAGCATCTCTTGCTTTGCAATTCAACTTCAAATTCAGAGAGGGAGGAGGAAGTGAGAGAAGGTCTCCTGCTATGGAAGGGTTCCCTTTGCACATTCAGGAGTACTGGCTCTGCCCAGCACAGGAAAGCTGAACCAGCCCCCAGTGTGAGGTGGAGCCTGAGAACGTCACACCAGCGCTTAGTGCAGTAGTGTTAGTGAACATGTAATGAAAGGGACAGTGTTTCATGCACATTTATTCTCTTTTCCTGCCCAACAGGTGCCAACTCCATACAATAGAAGATAACTCTTTTAAGGATCTTCATAATCTTTCCACCTTAATTTTAACTGCCAATCCCCTCCAGTATCTGGGGACCGCAGCCTTCTATGGCTTAACATCTCTGAAAAAAATAGTACTGGTGGAAACCAACATAGCCTCTCTGACTGACCTACCCATTGGACACTTGCATACCCTGCAGGAGCTGAATTTGGGCCACAACAACATTGCTTCACTGAAGCTTCCCAAGTATTTCACCAATCTGACCTCTCTCAGGCACCTCAGCTTTCTCTCTAACAAGATCACGTATGTCTCCAAAGGAGACCTTGATGCTCTGAGGGAAGCAAACAGGCTCAACCTCACACTGGTGCTTTCCTTGAATAATATAAAATATATACAGCCAGGGTCCTTTGCAAAAATTCACCTTGGTGAGCTCGTTCTAAGGTCCTCTTTTGAGAACTTCAATGTGATGCACACTTCTCTCCAAGGCCTGACAGGTTTAGAGGTCAACAGACTAATAGTTGGAGAATTCAGTGACAGTCAGAGACTGGTAGACTTTCAGAGTGGACTCTTGAGTGGACTGTGTCAGGTACAAATGCAAGAGTTTGTCTTAATCTGTTTCAGGAGTTTTGAGAATAACACAGACACTCTTTTTAACTGCATAGGCAACGTCTCCAGTATTCGACTGGTGGACCTCCAACTTGAAGAAGTGTCAGAGGTTCCTATGTTCTCTCAAGTGAAACAGCTGGAATGCAAGAAATGCAAGTTTAAGGAAGTGCCTGCCATGAAGCTGTCTCTTTTCAAGGAGTTGAGGGTGCTTCGTATTACCAAGAGCAAACACCTCAATAGCTTCCAGCAGACATTTGAGCATCTAACTAATCTGGAGGTCATAGATTTGAGTGAGAATCGTCTCTCCTTCACTCGCTGCTGTTCCCCTCAGTTTCGCAAGTGTCCAAATTTGAAACACTTGAACCTAAGCTTCAATTCTGACATCAGCGTGACTGGAGATTTTACTAATGTGAAGAATTTGTTATATTTGGACTTTCAGAACACAAAGTTATTTGGTCCTGGTTCCTATCCTGTCTTTCTGTCCCTCCAAAAACTCATCTATCTCGATATTTCCCATACCAGAACTCATGTTAAATCCCAGTGTACATTCTGTGGCTTGAACTCTTTGCAAGTGCTCAAGATGGCAGGAAACTCCTTTGAGAATAATAAACTGGCCAACAACTTCAAAAACCTAAGTCACCTCCACATCTTGGATATTTCAAGTTGCAAATTAGTACAGGTGGATCAAAGTACATTTGATGCCCTCTCTGAATTAAAAGAGCTGAACATCAGCAACAATAAGCTGCTGAACTTGGATCCTGTAGTCTACAAGCCACTTCAAGCGCTCACAGCCCTGGATTTCAGCAACAACCAGCTGAGTGTTCTGTTGGACTCAGCCCTGGAAATCCTGCCTGATAGTCTGGTCCTGTTAGACATCTCTCAAAACATGTTTGAATGCTCTTGTGTACACTTGAACTTTCTGAAATGGATCAAGGAAAAGCAGGATCTACTGCAGAACAAGGAGCTGATGATATGCCACACGCCTGCATACATGAAGAACGTGAGCCTGTCAAGCTTCGATCTGTCCTCCTGCCAACTCGATGCAAGCACAGTGGCATTCTCAGTGATTACGTTGCTTGCTGCAGCGGTCGTCATCTTCCTGATTTTCAAGTACTACTTCCAGCTATACTACTCCTTTGTGCTGCTCAGTGGGTGTAAACACTCTGCAGAAAGGGGTGACACCTATGATGCATTTGTCATCCACTCCAGCAAAGACCAAGAATGGGTGATGAAAGAGCTGGTGGAACCCTTAGAAGGAGGAACGCCTCCCTTCAATCTTTGTCTTTACTACAGGGATTTCCTACCAGGGGTACCCATTGTCACCAATATAATCCAAGAAGGTTTTCTGAGTAGCAGAAATGTCATTGCAGTCATCTCTACTGACTTTCTGGAGAGCAAGTGGTGTAGCTTTGAGTTTGACATTGCCCAGTCCTGGCAGCTTGTTGAAGGAAAGGCTGGAATCATCATGATTGTACTAGGAGAAGTGAATAAGACCTTGCTGAGGCAGAGGCTGGGGCTGTCCCGATACCTGAGGAGGAACACCTATCTGGAGTGGAAAAATAAGGAAATAAGCAGGCTCATCTTCTGGAGGCAGCTGACAGGAGTCCTGCTAGAAGGTAAAAAATGGAATCGCAAGGAGGTAAAGGTCACGTGAGAGAAAGAGAGATCACTTCTGTCCTGTCTCCTATCCTGGCCTGGTTGATGGCTGGTTGTCGTGGTTTAACCCCAGCTGGCAACTAAGCACCACACAGCCACTCGCTCAGCCTCCCTCCAGTGGGATGGGGGAAGAGCATCGGAAGGGTAAAAGTGAGAAGACTCATGGGTTGAGATAAAAACAGTTTAATAATTGAAATAAAAAAAAATGAAAATAATAATGACGTAATAATAATACAATGGAAAGGAAGATGGCAAAGAGAGAGAAATAAAACCCAGGAAAGACAAGTGATGCAAATGACAACAATTTCTGACCACTAACAAACCAGTGCCCAGCCAGTCCTCAAGCAGTGGCCCCCCAGCCAATCTTCTCCCTGGTTTTATTGCTCAACGTGATGTCATATGATATGGAATATCACTCTGGTCAGTTGGAGTCAGCTGTCCCAGCTGTGTCTCCTCCCACCCGCTTGTGCACCCCCACCCTACTCGCTGATGGGGCGGCACAAGGAGCAGAAAAGGCCTTGACTCTGAGTAAGCACTGCTCAGCAAGAACTAAAACATCCTTGAATTATCAACACTGTTTTCACCACAAATCCAAAACACAGCCCCATACTAGCTACTACGAATAAAATTAACTCTATCCCAGCCAAACCCAGCACGTTGGTGCTCAGAAGTTGATTCTTCTGTGCCTGATCAGAGTTGGAGGAAGTGGTTGGAGGCACTGTAAAAGCATTACAGAAATTCCTGCCTGGCTGGTCCCCCTTTCTCAAGGGAGCTTGCAAGCTAAGGACTGACAACATCTCGAAGAGCTGCACATGCCTGAGCTCTATGTTCGTCTGTAGCTGTCAAACAAAGCTCGTCCAGCAAGCCATTCAGGTCTGGTGGGTTGTTGAATAGATGGACTACTCTTACCATCATTTGTCTGCCTCTGATTTGGGTCCTGGGGTCATTTACCTGGTGGAACTTCAAGGTCTGTTTCTTTGAGTGGATCCCTGGATCTCCAGGGGTGGAGCAAAGGTACAGGATTCTCAGCTCTAAAAGGGGTGAGAAACAGACACAATTTTTGGATCCTGGAAGTCTTGGCTCAGCCTCCTTAGGCACCATGACTCGGGAAAAACCCTACAGAAAGAAATGGGGTGCCCTACAGCCACAGACCACCTGGCAGCTACTCAATGAAGCTGAGCAGTTACGTCATCAGTGTAGGGGGAGGTTGCTGCTGGTGGGAAATTTCCCCAACTTGTTTATATCAGTTTTCTTCAGACCAAGACCAAATATTGAAACCCCCAAATATTTCCGTCACCAGGAACTCTTATTAATATCCAGATTATATAGCATGTGAGAGAGTGGTTTGAGGTTTTCTGGTGAGATCCAAAGATCAGTGGGACCAGAAGAAGCTATAGAAATGCTTAACACCTTTAAAATCGATATATTTCTTTGTTCCATTTGCTTCTCCTCATCCAATGTTTGTGGATATACTGTGTGGGACTGCCCTACGTGAGCAAGATCGAGCCCAAGCAAAGTATATTGATGTTTACAATCAGCCAGTTCTAGAATAAGCTTTATCACTCTCTGGACCAGCCTTAATTCGCTGTTGGAAGGTGCTGTAGGAGCCTCCAGCCCATGGGTTGAAATGGACTTTAGATATGTTCAGACTTAGCAATGAGGCTGAGAGTCCCTCTTCCTTCCCCTCATCGTGCTGTGGCAGCCTCTGCTCCCAGTGGGCATCTCAGCATGTGTGGCCAGCCTCCCCGCGTCCGGCTGCTCCGTTGAACAAGACAGTCACAGGACGGGAGAGTTTTGCCATTATTTCACTAAGAACGTGCCTGACATTTTGCAGGGAGAAGAGATGGAGGAGAAAAGTCTGGGTTAGCTAAACTAAATGTATCCCAGAACTGCCTTGGATAACGGGAAGGAAAGCCTAAATGCCACTGAATCACATTACAGAGCTCTCCATTGATGTGTCGAATATTGAACACTGCTGGAGTCTTGCTCTCTGTTTGCGGAAGGCTTTGGTTGGGATTAATCACTGAATTAGTCTAGTTTCAAACTTGCAAATCCTTCTATAATCAATGACGTTCTACAGAGGTAAAACAGAAGCAATTGAGTGGTGAATCATATCTGATATTTATTCAGAAGAAAGGGCCTGATCCATCTCACTTTTCTAAGCACCAGTCAGCGACATCTCCGTGGAAGCCAGCGATAAGCGAGATCGACATCAGACACTATTTGAAAAAGAGGGAGAGCTAGTTCCAGGGCTTGTGCTGGCAAAAGCTGGATCCCAGTTCTCTCTCTAGGTGCTGTGCCAGTAGTATATTGGGGTAACACTACCAAAAACCCTCACAGCCCTCTCTAAGCTTTTTTGTGACCCATGAGATGGAGCTTTAATAAGACTAAGTTGATTCTGCTTTCACTTGCCCAGAGAATTTCTTTTCAATCTGCTAAGCACTGTTGCAGCAGTTTCCGAAGTGCGGTGCTCCTTACCTTGGCCGTGGCTGACGGGTCCTGAGCGCTGCATCTCGCCTGCAGACCTTCCTTCTCTCCCAGGGGCAGAGGCTGCTGGGGCTGGGGAGGGGCTGCAGCAAACCAGGGCACGGCTCCAGGTTCCCTGGGTTGAGGCCAAAGGAGAGTACGGGGGACAAAGCAAATATTAGCCTGGATTTCAGCAGCTGTGTGTTAAACTGGAAAATGAAAGAGGAAAAATTAAATGGGGTGGTAGTTCCTGCTCCCAAATTGAGCAGCACTGAAGCGGCATTTCTCCCTTGCTCTTTTTCTCTGTGGCTCCTCTACAAACATTCAGTGTATATGTATTTCTGGCACAAAGCAGAGTCCTGTGACTCTTGATTGTAATTAAAATACTGAGTTTCAGAAAGCCTGCAAGTGGTTCTGGGTTTAGGACAGTATTGTTTAAAAAGTGAGTGCTGAATATCAAAGCAACTTGTGGAGAAGATCTCGGGTGATGCTGAGAGGAGGGTCTCACCTGTACAATTTAAAAAGAAACCAGTCATTCATTCTTCTCTTCCTATTCAGAGTCTCCACAGCAGAGATAGATACACGAGTTGCCCCAGGATTCCTTACTGCCAGAGAGAGAGCACAAAACCCATCATAGCTTGTGGAAGGTGTGAAGGGAGAGAGATGGTGTGGTGAGACAGAGACTGGAGGCTGGAATGTTCAGGAAAGAAGGGGGTTTGGAAGAGGTTCATCCTCTGCAAACCCCACAGCCGCTGTCACTCCTGGTTCCCTGCACGCATTGAGAGATTTCCCTTGGCCTCAGCTGTAGCTGATGCTCCGAAGGCACAAGCTGATTTCTTATTGCTGAGAACTTCAGCAACAGAACCAGGATTATTTTTTTCACTGCGTGGCTCAAGGAGGCTCAGGAGGACAGATTGGCTGGTGACATGAATATCCCCGATGGGACCTGGGTGCCAGGCACAGCCAGGCTCTGCAGATGTCCATCCCTGCAGCTGCGGGCTCTGCTGCATGAGCGGCTCCCAGCCCTCTCTGCACAGCCCGAGGGGCCGTTAACCTGCCCTGGCAGCACCCGTCTTCCATACTTTGTGGTTTGTGAGTCTAGGAGGGAAAGGCCTGTGTGAACAATTATATTTTCACCATTTACCCAGCAAAGAAAAGGCAATTTGTTTTTGGAAGACTCAAAACAACTTTCACCAATACTATAAGTGGGGAAAACAAGGTGGTTTTAACAGAAACTCATGCAACTATTTGCCTTTGTTATAGGAAGCAAATTTCCAAAGGAAAACTCTGAATGTTCTCATCTCTTCAAACATGTTGGCATGCATTATTCTTTGAAAGTGTTCACTGTGCAGCAGGTAGCTTTGATGTTATTTACTCATTTGGGTGAATAAAAGAGCAGCCAACCAAACGTCCATGCAGGTCTGCATTCATCTCTCATGTAAATAGCTGAACATGTTCCAGTTTTTAAAGCATCTATTTTACCCAGGTCATAAAAACAGATGGAGATGAAGCTCCAAAGGGCTGTTGCATCCAAGCTATTTCATTTCATTTGTAATGGGGATGTGCTCTGATTTCACTATGTATTTAATCTGACCCATGCAAAATGCCAGTACGGATGAAGCTCCGGTCTTTCTTGCGTTCCAGTGGGTGATGGCTCAGAGGCAGGCCATCACGATGCGCTGGCACCATCGCCAAGATGTGGCTTGCAGCGAGGGCTCTGAACGGAGCAAGGCCCCATTAGCAAGATTGCATTTGTGACCTCCACGCTGCAGCAGAGACATTGTGTAAAAGCTGACAACCAGAGCTGTTTGCATTGCTGCCTGCCTGGATCTGGCCGGCTGCAGGAGCAGCACGGCGTGAATGCTCCCTCGGCCTCCCAAAGTGTTAGCACAGACTTCTAACGTCAGTTCAAAAACCAACAAAAGAAGAAGCAGCAGCTGGTTTCTCTGGACTGACTGATACTTGACAAGAACAGGTTGCAATTTTTCTGGAAAAGTGTTTGTCCTTTGGGAAATGCTTTTTTGTAGGTGGCTTATGTAATTTAATGAGGTAGCGGAGTGAATCTCTGGAACAGAAATTGTCATAGCAGGGTTTCTGGTTTAGTATTGCACGGGGTTGTAATCTTGGAACAGACATTTCGCATGGAAACAGCGGTTTTTGCAGTGTTTTGGAGGGGTTGGAAAAAGGATTTCAAATAAAAGTTAAATTGCTTCACAACTTCATTTAAAAAAATGCCAGTTAAGCTTATGCTGTATTTTCTCAGAATACCTTTCGATTTTGAAATTTCTTTCTATTTATATGACCTTACCAGCCTCCCAAAACAAAACTAAAATGTAAAAATGTTTCCACCTACTCTAATTAAAAAATACAAATTTTACTTTGTGGGAAAACTCATGATTTTTCATTTTTGCACCATGCTGAAAAGCAGAACTCTTGACAAAATGGAAATTCCAGTTCTGTGACAGCTCTTACCCTGGCCCTCTGAGGGATAAACCTTCACCTGGCTGTATCACACATGCAGTTCGGGCAGTAAAAAGCACTGGAGAATCCCCAGCGTGAATTCCACGAAGTGCCTTTTGCAAAACATCTGGAGTAGGTGCAGCCAGTCAACACGAACGGCCTGAGCCTGGGAGCAACAGAACGTGGTAGGAAAGAAGCAATTCCTTAACGAGTTGTTCTTTGCCATCGCAGCCCAGGCTGAGGATTGGGACAAATGACAGCAAAGCATGATTTGCAGAAGAAGAGCCTGTCTGCCAGGAGTGCCAACCTTCCTCGGCTGCAAGGTCATGTAAAGGGCAAAGCCAATAATCTCCAGCCTGGACCTCCCTGTGCTGCCGCCAGCACAGAGGTAGAAACATTGCATAGTTGAGGACAGCTCTGTTAAAAGCCTTGAAAATCAAAAAAAGAGAATAATAAGAATAGGAAATAGATTTATGCAGGATCTCGGGGAAAGTGGCCACAATTTAGCCGCTGGGAGAGTCTCAGCTGCTAGAAGTGGCTTGGTCCCAGGGTTTACAGCACCAACAGCCTAAAGCACCCCGAAGGCAGCAGTTTTGTGGTGAGTCTCTCAGTCCTACCTTTTCGCATAATAGTGATAAGAAAATGTTTTGAAATCAGTACCTCTGAGAAAGCTGCTTTTAAATCAGTGTTTTGCATACCGGTGCCTATTCAGAGAGCAGCTGAGGCAGCGGTGGGGTGTTTCCCACCACTCCCGAGGGAGGTAATGCTGCTCTGTTCAGCAAGTCTTGCTGGGGAAGGCCCAGATTCGGGACCTGTGAGGTACTCACCCTGGTGCTTCCTTGCTGAAAGAGCCTGGTTCACCCTCTCAAAGCACTATCCTGAGGCACCCTGAATGAAAATGGTCCTTTGCGTGTTCCTCTCCGTGTCTTCCCAGCGTGGGCAGTTCCCGGAGGCCAGCTCAGGCTGGGCTAGCATTCACTGCCTGAGTTAGTCCTGTTCCTGCCCACGCGGAGGAGAGGGACTGAGCCACCATTTACATATATTTAAATACAGATGAATCTCTGGCCTTGAAGTCTGTTGTGCATTCATTAGGGGAGCCTTAAACTCATTCTGCAATGCTCTCTATGACCTCCATCTGCAAAAAGTGTGATTTTAGCTGTTGCTGTCGCTGGATGCTCTATCGGAGAGGCGTGACGGCACTTCCCTCAACAATCCCTTGCATTTCTTCCCCCCACAGCCTCCCCCTTCAGCAAAAGAAACGTCTGCACCTGAAAGCACATCTGTATTTTCCAGCTGCCCAAATTACACCTTTGGGCACTCCAGCTTTAGCAACGGTATGAAGAAGTCTCCTCCCCTTGCAGTGGCCCAGCAGCCCACGCTCCAGAGCGGGTACTGGTTTAAGACCTGGGTCTGTGTGGGAGGGATGGAACTGAGCATCGCCTGGGTACCAGCCTTGTTCCGCAGGGGACATGGTGGATCCTGGCAGTCCCTGGGGCTCCAGCTGGGGCAGGTGACTGGAATGAAAGCCCTTCAGCATCTCCGCAGGGCCACAGCCCTGGAGGGCAACCGCAGTCCAGCCCAGACTGCCCTTTGTGCCTACCAGGGTACCCAATATATAAACCAGTACATACAAAAAATCCTCCAGGTGACCATTTGTTATTCTCCACTCTCCCTATAGTCACTCTTAATTACAGGACACAAGTTACAGGAGGAGAGACGGTCCCAAGGCAGTAGACATCTGCTTGCCCTCTCTAACCCACGTATCTAAGCCCTCCCACAAACTGCACACACCACCCTTCCTCCTGGCCTGTCCGAACCCTCCTCTCACACAGGGTCCCTGTGCTGTGAACTCCTGGGCAAACCGTGGGCTCCACTTCCCGAAAGGCTTTAGGGACCCTGCAGCACCCCCTGTACCCCTTCTTCAACAGCATCCTTTGCTGAACCACAGCTGAGGTGCCGCATGGGGAAGGTGGAAAGGGTGAAGAAAGTAAAGTCTTGACCACAGCTACAAATAAGACGTGTTGCAGGGAGAGGGTATACAGCCCCCACACTTCCAAAATCCTCCCACCAGCGCTGCTCAGAAACATTTCATTACTGGTGGTGGAGCAGATCCTCAGCTGAAGCAATGATGGCCCCCTCCTCTGGGGCTCGGGCCCATGCCCCTCCAGCCAGAGGACCGCAAACACTGCCGGCAGCCCAGCGATAAGAGAGCAGCTGCAGCCTGCCCTGCCTGCAGCTCCTTCCTCCCGTATCGCCGCATCTTGAGTATTGGGCAAAGAACAATGGGGTGTTGTTATGCAAAAGAGATTTAATTGCAGCCTACACTCCCACAGAGGGTAAGATAGGCTTTTCTCCAGATCTAATCTCCAATCTTTATCTTTTCTTCTTCCCCTCTCTCATCCTTTCCCTCTCCTCAAAGTTCCTCTTTTCTCTCTTTCAGCTCCCAGCCAGCAGCCAGTGGCCAACCCAAAATGTATGAAAGAAGGAAGGGGTGTCCTTTTTTTTTACGTTTTTTAAACAGTCTTTAAATCCTTTGGAGTGTTGTGTCCCGCAAGAAGGATTAGCAGTAATTCCCCTGCCATCTCTTCCTTCCGACGCTCTGACAATTCATTCTCCGGAGATCCCCTAAACTCACTGCTGAATACATTAGCCAGAGGACACAGAGCGGGTTTGAGGACACTGCTATTCCCTGTCCCCGCTTCCTACAGCCTGGCAGTCCAGTTTAACGCATCCACCAGAGGCCCCTGGGTGGGTGTTTCTTCTCTCATTCATCTGAAAAAACCCGAAACTTGCCCAATGTGGCAGCGCTGGGATGCTCTGCAGTGGTTCAGCTCCCGCGCTGTGGGATTCGCAAGAAGATGCATCAAAGTCGCGCTCCTTCCCTCTCTCACGGGCTCTGTCTCAGCCATGCATCTGGTGGGAGATGGTGTCCCCTCCCCTGCTCCAGGGATGCAATCCCTCTGTTTTGTCTTCCCAGCAGTGTAGTCTGCTGGGAAGGGCACGCTGCAATCCCTGCCTGGCTTTTGGATGCTGCTGAGCCCCCTGAGATGAGAAATGCTGCCTGTTGCCTTTGCCCTGCTTCGTTTTCTCTGTTGGTAAGATGGGGATCACAACCTGCACACTGTGATTTATTGGAGTGAAGCACTAAGAGGTATGTGGAGTCTGGATCAGAGCCCGTGAAAGCTGCGCTTTTTGTTCCTCAGCTCCATTTCCCCCTTCTTGGGGTTTTTAAATCCTTCTTTACAGCTCTCTCCCTGTACCAGCAAATGTGTGTCTGAAGCCAGATCCTTCCAACCCCTTTCCTACCACCAGTCCTGCTCGCAGCCACTTAAGTTTTACTTTCTTTAAGGCTAAGAAGTGCATGGACAGTAGCACAAAAAAAAAAAGCAGTATTTGGCCTCGAGGACCCTCTTTGCAATTCTGCCTTACCAATAAGGCCCTCCCTGCAGAGGTATTTCTTTCTGGAATCCCTTCACTGACACTGTAAGTATTAAAATAAGCTGCCAATAGGAAAACCCACAGCCTGGCCCCTCTCTGGTCCTTCTGAGACTGTGGCCCACGTGTTTCTGACCTGCACAGAGTCAGCAAGTTTCAGTTCCCTGCCGCTTGCCCCCTGTAGCAGCCTGTGTCTGGCCGGGTGCTGAGCTGGGCCAGCCCCACTCTGCACTCTGCGGGTTTCCCCCCACCTCCCACTGCCCCACCGAGGGCAGGCGGGTGGCAGGATTCGCCCCTCAGCCTCAGGTAGAAACGGCCTGAACTGTGTTATTCAGAGCCCTGATGGAAATAAAAGGATGCCTGCCTGCTAAAAAGTGCCACGGCTGGAGAGTAGCCCTCTGCTCCAGCCAGGGTCGTGCCCGTGGAAGTGCCCGGTGTGCCAGGGATGTGCCGTGAGCTGGGGAGCTGCCCCAGCGTCCCCGGGGCTGTGACGGGGACAGAAGGAGGACAAGATGCTGGGACTGGAGCCTGAGCCAAACTTGGGGAGTTGTTTGCCCTCCTTGATAGCTGCTCCTCTTGGAAAAAAGGGACTGATTTATAAAGAGCCTCATGAAAGCAAAGTATATCATGATTTCAGTGTGAACAGACAGCAAGCGAGATAGGAGCATCCCCTTAGATTTGCCTGCCGGAGGTTATTTACCTCAGGAAGCTGCCGAATAAAAGATACAAAAATACAGCAGAAAGTAGTATTATTTTCTCCTTTCAAAGCAGGATGGGAGGCAGAAAAACATTATAAGGGGTATCTTTGAGTCTTGCCAGCCTGGATTTGTCAGGGCAGAGTTTTCACGGAGCGCTCTCCGGGTGACCCAGTTTCCGAGACACAGGCACAGACACACATTCACGCACACACACTCCGAGCCGCAATCCACAACTTTAATAACTGTGTGACATACAAAGGAGATTTTGATGCAAAGTGGAGTTGACAGAGAAGTGGAAGGAAGTATCTGGTTTTTTTGCTCCCCCCCCCATCCAGTGCCACACCAGGATTACAGTCAAGGTGGTTTCAACCTTCAGCAAGGACTGATGTTCTTGTGGGTTCTGCTTTTAATGACATTTAGCAAGACGCAGTAGCTCAGGGGGAGGGGAAACAAGGGTTTTCTTTTCTTTTCAAGAAGAATTTACTAGGGCTGTCAGGATTAAATGCATGAAGTGAATGCATATGGGGCTGCAAAGGGGACTTAATAGCTTTGCTGCTGGTAACCACAGAACAGCTCTGAGACAGGCTTTGCCAGCCCTGTCATGCATCGGCTGAAACATCTGTGTATGCGGAAGTGTGCATTTGAGGGTATGTCACAGCAACGTGGTCACGCTGGGGTGACTTTGCTGTCATCTATGGTTTTCTGGCTGTGGGTATGATGTGGGTGACATGAAGGTATAGTTAAGTAGCGGTAATCTCTGTTTGCTTCTGAAAACTTCCCCTCAGGGCTGAAGTGGTGGCTGCTTCAGTCCAGGTGACGAATGCCACTTCTCTCACCATGATCTTATTGGACTTTTCTATAGGATCCTGCAGTGAGCAGGCAGATATTAGCGTGGGTGGATTTGCCAGGACCCCAGGGCAGGTGTCGGCTGGAGAGAGGCTCCAGTTTGGGTACCCAGCTAACCAGCTCAGGGTTGACCTGAAATGGGTCCTGGCATCCCAAAAAGCTCACATCCTTCCCTGAGTCATGCCAGGCTGTTGGATTGAGTGCACTTTAGCTGAGTCCAGCTGATTCTATGTCCTTAAAGCAAACCATAGAGACTAGTTGCTTTAATACTTCAACAAAAGGCTAAAAACGAAACACATTCATAAAATCTGGGGCTGAGGAAGGAACTATACATTGGAGAGGAATGAACAACAGAAAAAACAACCAAAGAAGATGAATTCTGGGCCAAAGTGCATCCCTTCTGGAGCTTTCCCAGGATTTGTTCATGGACGTGAGAGCCCTTGGAGCAGTGTTTTGGCTTGGACCTCTGTTTAGAAAACATTCTTTAACTGTAAATAAGCTGGTGATGTCTTGTACCCCTCCAGGACATTGTAAGTGCCTAGACTCAAACTTCTAAAAATACAGCAGTGGAGAAATGGAGAAGACAGCACTATCTCAGAGCTACTGCAGCCCTAATTGTATGAGCTGGCAGAAGGCAGTGGGCATAGCTCTGCAGAGATGGTTCCAAATAAAGAGGAAATAAAAGAAGAAGGTGCTATTGTCTGTGCCGTGTGGTGGTGATGCAATTCCCACATGCATTTCAGTCATGCGAACTTTAGCAGATGGTAGACATGTTTGCTGGGCTAGGTTGGGAGACCTTGTCAGAAATCCCTCCACGTCTTGAGGCTTCCAGTCTGCTCCATTGAAGAGATCCAGATGCTGAGGCTCTGTCAGGGACCTTCTCCTCCTGGGGACTGACAGCTCTTTTGTGAAGGGACCTGGCAGAAGGTGCACAGCCCATTCAGCAGGACCGTCTGCTGGCACCCTGGTGAGAGAGCCAGCTAGAGAAAACGAGCACTCACATGCCAAGCAGGTCGTACACCTTGAGCAGAGTGGTGGCATCTTGCTGTAAGAGAAATTTAGTGGTTTTGACTAATTTTGGGGAAAACCATTTGTCTTACAGTGCGGGGAATTTTTAATGAGCCAGCATGGGGCCGTGGTGGGGAAGAGACCGTCCTCGGCAGTGAGCGCAGAGCCACATCAGTGAGCGTGTGACACTTGGTGGGGTGGGTGTGTGCTGGGGAGATGCAGCCTGAGCTGCCAGTTCTCTGCCCAGGCCCTGTTCGGCTGGGGGCCCCTCTCTGACCACCCCTCTAGCTGGAGAGGAGAGCACCCACCGGGCCAGGGACCCTCCTCCCCGTCAGATGGGCTGGCAGAGAGCTCCTCGGTCACCGTCGGAACTGGGGTGGGAGCAGATGCACCAGGCCACCAAAGGGGCTGCTCGGCTCTGGCTTGGTGTGATGGAGTGCTGATAGCTGCATGCTTCGTCGCTGCTCTTTGCATCTGATATCCAAACACAGCGCGGGGAAATGACAGCAATATGTGTCCCCCTGACACCCAGAGAATATAACGATATTGCTGTGAAAATGAGGCTGCTGCCGCGCAGCTAAACTCTGAACCCTTCCCTCTGCGAAGGAGCTATGATTAGAATCTCATCTCGCTCTATATTGCACAGCACCTGCAGGAGAAAATCCCACCCAGCAGCACGTAGCTATTTTTAAAGGCCTTTTTCTGATGGGCTGGGAGACGGGGCTGGTGAGAATCCTGCTGGTGCCGTGGCTTTCTTTCAAACCCCTTGCAGGAAAGGATGGAGCTAGACTTGTGGAACATGGCTCCGAAAAAAAGAAGTGGCAGAATTATTTTGCCAAGTCTGAAGCTTGTGCCAGCTCTTCGCATTGAAAAGCTGAACTTCAGCATCTTTTGCGTCTGTTAATTCTATTTAGGTTTGCGGTCCCTAAGTGAGCGAGGTGCCTCCAGCTGTCGGAAGCTTGCTGTGTGAGACTCGTGTGCTTTGGATAGACGTCCAGACACCTGAGAGGGATGCAGGGGTCCATTTCGTGGGAAACGTGGACAGGATCGTGTCCCGGTGATGCCCTGCTCTCCCAGTCGGGGCTGTGTGTCAGGTCGGTTGCCTGCAGCTTCTGGGCACCACGGAGTAAGAAGTGGGGAAAGCCACTGCAAACAGGCAGAGAAGGCCACAGGGCAAAAAGAGTCATGCCCTTGGGATGTGGGGCACGATGAACTGTGAATTTTGGGTTGCCAATGCCAAAATGGCACTGGGCATTTTGTAGGTGAGTAAACCTACCAGCAAGCCCCGGCAGTGTCTGGCGATGGAGAGGGAAGATAAGTGTGGACAGTTTTAAGCAAAGCCCCACGTTCCACTTGATATGCTGCTCATGGATGGAGTTTTACGCTGTTCAAACATAATTGTCTCTCCCTCTCTGAATGGAACCAGAGAAGTGTATTGCATTTATCTTAATAAAACAAGTCGCTTTGCAAGCAGGGGAACATAGGAAGCCTGGTTTCCTGCAGTTGTCTCCCATGTGGGTTCTCCGGTGTCTGATAGAGTGGCTGAGCTCATATCACATCCTGGAGTGGGATGGAAAGTGGAAGGGTGATGGGAGAAAGTGCTAATTTGAGTATATTCTGCTTTATAAAGCTTGTTAGAACTTAATTCCTCTGAGATGTCTCTTCTTCCGTCAAATCTGATTGCAGGCCAGCACGTTTAGAAAGCTGTTATGCAGTGCCTATGGGCCCGCTAGTCCAATCAGATAAGCCTTGTCTCTTTGGGAAACTGTGCTAAAAAGAATAAACAGACTTCATCTGAAATCCCCACAAATTATTTGTCATTATGTCCCAGAGTTTGACCCACATACCTGTGCTTTCCATGGCTGACGTGTCACCAGGGCTCTGTAGCTGTGATGGAGATTAGCATTAACCTGAGAAAAAGGTCCCACTTCGTATGTGCTGTTGACCATGCAGTTTGCAGACTGAGCAGGCAACATTAAATAGATGTACCCAGCCACAAAACCACTTCCCATTTTGTATAATACAGGCCAACTGAGATTTGAAAAATGTTCCGTTCCTGTATAGGAAGACTATTTTTAAAATTGAACAGCAAGTTAGTCCTCTATTGACTTTCAATTTCCATCCTCTTACATTTCCATAGCAACTCTGGCCATTTATGCATTTATCTTTGTATTTAACTTTTCTCTTTCATATGTTTTCAAGTGGACTCAAGCGCTGTGAAAGGGTTAAACCAGTCTTTCAAATACCTCCCTGTTTTTAAGCAATTACTTGAAAATAGATACATATATTTTAGGCCAAATTGACAAGTTTGTGGTTTAATGAAAAATGTCTCTAGAATATTTGCCCTGAAAAACCCTTCGGGGCAATAACAAGAATGAGTCACAACCTCTCTCCTCTCACCTTGCCTTCTTTTATTACTGTGTTCAGAATTCTCATACAGAATCTAAACTTGCAGCTGCGATAGCTGTGACAGTCAAATGGCTGGGTATTGGATGAGCTTGCACTTTGGCAATTCTGGATTTTTCTTTTTATTTTCTATTTTTCTTTTTTTTTTTTCTGTTTATTTTTGATTTTTTGTTTTTAATTTTTATTTTTTTTAGAATTTGCATGCGTATTTGGGAACAGCGAGAAAGCAAGTGCACTTCACAGCTTCCTGTGCTTCTGGGCATGGGGCACAGATGTGAGTTCACTGTGACCATCTACAGTGCATGGTTAGAGTTCCCACCAACAAGCTGGAGCGTGTTTGGTGGGCATGTAGTAACCTCCTCTGAGTCCTTGCTGTCCAAGAGAGCTTAGGCAGGTGCAGTAAGCCAGTGGGTAGCCTTGGGCACGATGGTGAATCTCCATGCATGACACTGGAGAGCCCTACCAAGTAGGCATTGTTGGCTGAGCTCCTTGGAGAGCAGATTGGTCTTGAAGTCTTGGGTAATCTCTGCATCGGGCACTGGAAAGACAGCTTTCAGGTCAGTAATCCTCTTCTAAGCCCACGCTTGCCATTTCCTCCCTATAGTTTCATAGTGCTTTTAACTGGAAACACTGGTGGGGCTTTCATCCTAGCAACCTCTTGACTTTCAATTTACATTGTCACTGCTGCTTCTCCTTTAATGTCTTCCCACCCCTCCTCCATCAGCTGATTATTCCTACCACTTGCTGGGGAAGGATGTCCCCTGTCCCCAGGAAAACAACAAGTGACTTAATTGTAACACAGAAATATGGAACAAGTTTCCCTGGAGACCTGGTGACACACTCAAGCGAAGCACAAGGAAGAACATGCTGCTTTGGGTAGGTTTTTTTCACTGTGACTGTGTTCACCTTGGGCACTGATTACCCACAGTCGCTCTGCAGCAAAGACCTACCTAACTGACCAAGGTGTTTAAGTGCCAAAGGCATTTTTAAATTTTTATTTTAATGGGCCTGGGAGTCTAAATCTCATTGACTTTCAAATAGACTGCACAGATCAATGCACAGTGCCCTGACAAGGCAAGATGGTTTCCTACAAAATGTCCTCCGGCACACCAGCCAGTCCACTTGTACACTGCTCCAGAAGCATGAGATTCAGATCTAATCTTCTCCAACGGGGGGATTTCTGATGAGTCCTAGAGCCAGACTTTCAAGTTGCTTTGTGCAAAGATGTAAGTAAGCAACTGATGGAACTGTTGAAACTATTTAAGTGCCTAACTCCTATTGAAATCTGTTGCCTAACCTGCTTAGATGTATTTGAAAATCCTATTAAAGCACTTCCCCACACCTTTAAGCACCTAAATGCCTTTTAATATGCATTCTTCGATCACTTAGGGATGGAAGGCCAGAGTATTTCCAGAGGATTTGTGGTCCTAACTCGCTGCTCCCTAAAGAAATATCTGGTTTTGTCTGCTTTGTGCCAACGTCCCATGTCACCTTTCCCTTTCCTTCCATCACTTGTGTTGTTCCTTGGTGAAGGATTCTAAATAATTCCTCCTCCTTCCTTGCTGTTGACACCTTCCTGAGTATTTGCAGGCCGTTATTAAATCACCTCTTTACGCATCCTTTATCTGAGCTGTACATAATTAGTTCCTTTAATCTTTCCTCATAGGTCAATCCTTATAAACCGTTGATCATCTTTATCTCCTTTTCCTGGAGCGCCTCCAATTTGCTGACACTTTTTATTTTCCTTTTGTTTTGCATCAAGAAACAGCAAAACCCACAAGTTCCGAGCGCTTTTCAGGGTGACTGAAGGCACTGTGGGGCCATGGGTTTCCCTGTGGGATTGCCCCTGTTTCTGGCACAGCCTGGTTAACAAAGCTGGTGTTGGAAGGGTGCAAACCATCTCCTGGCAACAGCAATTTGGCTCTGCTAGCACGGGCTGGTTCTCCACACCTTGTTCTTTGCTGTCATGAAATCTGCATCCCTTTCCAGTGGAGTGCTTTGGGAGAGAGAAGGACAAGTAAGAATTCCAGGTGTTTCAAGTTCACTGTTCAAGCACAGAAGTTGAGCTGCTTCATAGCACAACCAGTCTTTGATGCATCCACCTCCTCCCACTGAGGATGCTTGGGGCTGACAGGTCGGGGGGTCTGCAAGAGGGGCAAGGAATGGGTGTCCTGACAGCTCTGGAACAGACTGGAGGTGCTGGACTATGGGGATGGAGGGAGGCAAGAACCAGCCCTAGCAGCTGGTAGGAGAGCAAGACTCTTTTATTGCTTGCACCAGTGCCAGACACAGAGGAGAGGTGATGCATCATGCATTTCACCACAAGGAGCTCTTTTTTACCACGTTTTGTGTCCCTGCTAGACAAGTTTATCAGCACTGCTATCCTGACAGCCCGTTGCAATGCAGATGAGCTGTAAGAGTCTCACACTCCTATCCACGTGGGCCACGACACCAGGCTATTTCCCTCGGCTGTTAGTCCCATAGCCCTGCGACTTCCCACCTGCGGCAGCTCTGAACTACCTGCTCTTGCCAGAGATGGATGCTGCTGGGTTCCCACCCCTGGTACTGCACCCCAAACACTGACACCCCGTGCCAGCTCCTGCCCAGATCCATATTCCTGCCCAGAGCAGAATGGCCTCTTTTGCTTTGCTCATAAGAACGCTATTTCTGTGCTTTAAATTTTTCCCTTTTATTTAACATCATATTTGTGCTCAGTCCTTCCCTCCAAGGATTTGTGAACCCTTCTCAGCTGATATTGCATTCACCTTCACAATCTCCTTGGCTGGTAACAACAGGATGGGGAAACAAGCACTGCAGAAGGGATGGAGGGCAGAGCCCTGGTCCTCCAACCTGTCGGTGGTCCTGGCGCCTGTGCTGTCAGAAACCACATGGCAAGGGCCCCAGAAGGAGCAGGCTTTCTGGGGGAACATGGTGGAGCAGTGACCGCTCAGAGTCTATTTAGGTAGGGCTTTGCTTGTCTGGCTTATCCTAGATGAACACTTGCATTTTTCCCAATGGGAGGCACAGCTGCTCCTTTCTCCCAAGCGGGCACACCAGGGTGCTCCTATCACATGCTTTGCTGAAATGCAAAGGCCGCCTTCATCTCCTTTCCTTTTATTAATCATCATTTGCCTCCGGATTGGACTGATTGCAGAACATAATAAAGTCATGAGAGGGTGGTAGAAATTTTCAGCTCAAACCCGTCTTGTGGTACTCCTAAAAAGTCGAAAGCCTGACCCTGTTCCGCAGAACGGGGAGATGTGAGTGACCGTGACCAGCCCTGGGGAACAGTTCCGCTTTACAAGTTGCTGTGTTCTTTTGTGTAAGAGAGCACTGACAAAACCACCACAGTCACAACTTAGACAGTTCTCTGCACAGCAATGAAGACTAGATACTCTCCGACAGAGATGAAAAACCCTGCATCTTCAGACACCTGTCATTCTGCATCGAGATTGCTTTCTCTTTTTCCACCCACTCCAGCAAAACCTTGCAAATGGCGCATGATAGTCATCCTGACTCTGCACAGCATGGCTGGAAGTTTGATCTGGTCTGGCTTATCACAAGCAAGGTGAGATCTGGCTGGTTATGTGGAAAGAAACCATTTTTGTGCTGTGGTAGGCATGTGCTGTTTCCAGTGACCGTTCTGTTCTCCAGATACGGTGTGAAGGTGTGAGGGACAGATGGGGCCGTGGCTCTCGATGGATGTGGGCTGGTGGAGTGAAATAGTGGAGACTATCCCTGAAATGTGCCTAAAGGTATCCACAGGTGCATAACAAGGATATAAAGCTGCATGTTTATGCAAGTATTTGTGGAGATCATGGGGGAGGCTGCTGACAGAGAAATTTTTGCTTGACAGGGATGTGAAATACTTGATCAATGTAGCAAGGGTCACCCTGAGCCTGAGCAACGGCTGGGAGCAAGGTGACTTTAGACAGGCAATTAGGAGTGGTTGGGATATTGCCGTCCCATCCCTGTGCCCCTCCCAAAGGCTAACAGCACAGTCTGAAGCCCTCAGGAGCCCCGAGCACCCACCCTGCACCTTCCCCAGGCACCAGAAGCAGGCAGGCAAGGCTGTCGGTGCCTCTCTTGCACTGCTTCACTAAGGATTTCTGAGCCCATTCCCTAAAGCTGAACACGCGTGGTGAAAAGAAGACCTCTGGGCCATTCCCAGTCTAGGAGCCTTGCAAGGACTCGGGAAGATCAGATGCAGCTGAGCTGCCCGGGGTGTTCTGTCGCCACACACAAACCTGTACACACGTGTGCAGGGGAAAAGCACACCAACTCTCTGCCCCCAAGCACAGCGCAGGCACTCCATGCTTGCATGCTCTTTCGGTTTCTGCTGCAAGGGGAGATGAGGACTGTCTGTGTCACATCCTTGCAATGGCTTTACTTTTATGAAGCCCCATATATCTGTCTCCTGCTGCTTGGAATTGCCACAACCACTTCTAGCCCCCTCTGAGCTCCGATGTTTCCAGATGGGACTATTAGACTCCCTAGGAGTGCAACTGTAAATATCTGCAGAACTGCCACCCGAGCACTGCAGTGCGGGAGCATCGCTAACCCCAGAGCTGCCTTGCTGCTGCGCAGTTGTCGTGATCCATGGAAGGGGATGGCGACTCCCCGAGGCCTCAAAATCAGCACTGTTTTGCAGCAGCTCTGTTCTCAAGGCTTGCTCTCCCTGGCAAGGAAAACAAAGAAGTGGACGCAATTAGTGCATGGCTGGAGTGAGACAGAGCCGTCCTGTCTCTGCCACTGATGTCTCAAGTAGCCATGGTCACATTACTGGATGCAGTTGTTTTGGAGTTGCATGCAGATGAATCCTTGGAAGCTGGGAATGTCTTCTGTGATGTGAACAGCATCTGCCACTGAGACTAGCCTAATTTTCAGTGGAACCTTTGCCATCACGGTAATGATAAGCTTATTAGTGTCTCTTTTCTACCAATAAAAACAGCATCGTTGTGGCTTTCCTGAGGTACTTTTCTACATATTTCCTTTCAGAGGAGAAGCATAGTTGTGTTGCTTCTTCCACCCAAAATGGATTCTGGTGGCACTTCCAGTGCTGGATTTCTGGCAGCAGCTCGCTGAAAGTGCATTCACTTTTTACCCAGCAAAGCCAGCTGTACCATTGACTGACTTCCCGCGCCGCTGAGTCAGTGCGCTCCGTGGTTTCCCTTCTCCCTGACGCTCTCCTCACCTCTGCAATGGCTGGCTATTGCAAGTAGCTTCTCAGAAAGGGTGAAATCTCCGACTGTACTCAAGTTGGTTGCGAAACTCCCAGTGACTTTGGATCTGAATACTGTGTCACCAGCATTTTAAGGAACTCAGCAGGGAGAGCCAGAAGCAGATGCCTCACCCTGGGAGCCGTTTATTTGGAAACATTCAAAGTATCTTGTTATGTTTCTCTTGTGGTGGTGTTTCACAGAGCTCCTCCAACCCAGCACGCAGACCTCGACACCCTCCCCTTTCCTCTGTGCATCATGGCACAAAGCGGGGTGACTATGACCTTCTCTTGGCATGCAGATGAGGGCTTCTCCCAAAATGGTAATGGGGACTCCTTGTAGCAAACGTTGCTTTCCAGTGGAACAGATGCTTATTCCCAAACCACTGCTACCAAAATTCCTTTTTAAATACCTGTGAACAGCCCTCTGGGAGGTGAATCCCAGACATAGCTGTTACTGAGCTGTGAGCCCACGTGTGACTTGAGAAAGACTGTCTTGACTACCAGGACCTGCAAGAGACCAGGGCACTTGCACAGCATCCTCTTTGTTAAGAGTGGATTTTTTAATAAGAGTGACTAAAGTACTCAGAATCAGAGTTCTCACTTTTCTTGTTTTGCAGCCTGGGAAACAAATTTATTTTAATACAAACCTTGCCACAGGTCATAATTACTCAGAGGACAGATTTTGTCAGTAGACAGAAGACTTTTTTTTCCTCTTTTTTTCTTTTCTTTTCTTTTCTTTTCTTTTCTTTTCTTTTCTTTTCTTTTCTTTTCTTTTCTTTTCTTTTCTTTTCTTTTCTTTTCTTTTCTTTTCTTTTCTTTTCTTTTCTTTTCTTTTCTTT